>Ga0209810_1000149_pt1 | contig 207519 bp, 213 predicted proteins | sample Coa_R1_7_FD_187159 | JGI IMG/M metagenome (GOLD analysis project Ga0209810, IMG submission 187159) | Surface soil microbial communities from Centralia Pennsylvania, which are recovering from an underground coalmine fire - Coalmine... | ecosystem: Environmental > Terrestrial > Soil >...
TGGTGTCCGAGGTGCCGCTGTTGGCCGGGCACACGTTCATGTCGGAGTAGGTGCCGTTCTCGATCCAGCAGGTGTGCCCGGCGGTCAGCGCGGCTGCGCAGGCGCTGATCGTCTGAAACGGCGCCGCGGCCGAGCCGTCGCCGCCCGCGGGCGCGCTCGCGCTGACGTACAGGTCGCCGGCAACGGGAAGCTGGCCCGGCGGCTCGGGGGTCGCCGACACTGCCGAGGAGGCCGCAGAGACATTCCCGGACGGGTCATAAGCCTCGACGCTGTAGGAGTATGAGGAGCCGTTCGTCAACCCCGAGTCGGTGAAGCTGGTGCCGGTCACGTTGGCGACCCGCGAACCATCGCGGAGGACGTAGTAGCCCGCCACCGTGCTGTCCGGATCCGACGAAGCCGCCCACGACACCGAAACCTGCTGATCGCCGGCGACCGCGACGAGGCCGCCGGGAACCGACGGCGCCGTGGTGTCAGCCGTGGTGGTCGTCGTCGGCGTCGTGGTCGTGTCGGTGGGCGTGGTCGAGGTCGTGGTCGTATCCGTCGGCGTCGTGGTGGTCGTCGTCGGCGTCGTGGTCGTATCCGTCGGCGTGGTCGAGGTCGTGGTCGTATCCGTCGGCGTCGTGGTGGTCGTCGTGGTGGTCGTCGTCGTCGAGGGCGTGGTGGACGTCGTCGTCGAGGGTGTGGTGGTCGTCGTGATCGTCGGCGTGCTGGTCGTTGTCTGGCGATGGCGCCAGCTGAACAGCAGCACGGTCTTGTCACAGCTGCTGTTCGCGCTGTGGCGGCGCTTGTGGGAGCGATGGTGCTTGGAGGAATGAGCGACGTGGCGCAGCTGCGTGCGGAGGGTGGCGCTCACGCGCTTGTGGGCGCTGCCGTGGGCGAACCTGGCGCCCTTGTGGGGGGCGATCGAGTTCCGGGCGCAGGTCCAGTACACCGAGTTGGCGGCGGAGGCGGCATCCGTGGCAGCGGCGCTGTCGCTGGGGTTGCTGGCCAGTGGCAGCGCGACCGCCGCGCCACACGCCAACGCAATTGCCCCCCGAATCGCGGCAATCCGTGCCTTCCTGCCACTCATGAAACGCCTCCGATGGTCTGGCCACCGCCCGGCGGTCTCCTTCGGCAACCCGGCTGACCTCGTTTGGAGGTCCCGTGGCTTTGCGTCCCCGCCTTACGACGGGTTTGCCTTTGTCGGGGAGTGGCTGGCTTTTACTGCTCGTCGGTATGATCGGCCCCGGACCGACGAGCTTCAGAACCCCGCCGATGCCTGGACGTCTGTCCAGGACTGACGCGCAGGGGCCCGGCCGACGCGCAGGCGCCCTATTGGCGCCCGAGCGCGAGCCCGATGCCGGCCCAGCCGGCACTCGCGGGCAGCCGGAACCACTCGGCCGGCGCGCCGGGCATTGCCCCGTAGACAGCGGCGCTGCCGAGCCGCCGGTGCGAGTAGAAGACGCTGCGGGTCTGCGGGAAGCTCAGCGGCGGAGAGCTGCCCTCGTCCTGCCCGGCGCTGAGGAACGCGAGCCATGCGCCGGCGGTCGCCGGCGGTGCCGGCAGCTTGACGAACGGCCCGCGGCCGTCGGCGCGCGACATGCCTCGGCCGCCTGCGATGACAGGAGCGCTCGTACCGGCGTCATCGACCGCCAGCAGGTCCAGGATTGTCACCGTGGCCGCCGCCTTGGAGAACGACAGCGACAGCGCGCCGGTGCCGGACGCGCTCGGGGGCGTTCTGAGGTAGTAGACCCACTCCCAGGTGCGCGGGCCGTGGTGCATCGTGACCAGGTGCGTGAACGATGCCCGCGCCAGCGAGAGGCGGATGCCGACGCTCTCGATCCGGGCGATCGTGTCGCCCGCTGCGGACTCGCGGTACACGGCCAGCAGATAAGTGGTGCTCGGATCGACTTTGAACCTCGACGAGGTGGCGCGGCGCGCCGAGCGCGCGGATTGAACGCTGTGCGCGACGGAAGTGACGGAGTACACACTGGTGGTTGCCATCAGGCGCCCGCAGGTGCTGGCCGACGGCGCGTCCGTGCGATCGCCGTCATAGGCCGCGTACCACCAGTAGGTGCCGCCGCGCGACGGGGTGAAGGCGGAGGGGGGGTGGTAGACGCCGTCGCCGTGCACGCTGGTCCTGCCAAGCGACCTGCCGGCGCAGGAACCGGGGGGCGTGCTCGCCGGACCGAGGACCCTGAAGGTGATCGAGCCGCCGGCCGCGGCGCTCGCGCCCGATAGCTGGGCCGCGACCGAGACCGGGGGGATCGGCAGCCGCGCGATCGCGGTCGCCGGGCCGGCAGCGCGCATCGTCGTCGGATTGCTCACCGCGGTCGAAGCCATGCCCTGCCCGCAGCCGCTGTCCGACGGGCTGTGCGAGCCGTCGCCCGTGTAGGCGGCATACCACCAGTAGGTGCCGGCGCTCGTCGGCGTGAAGCTGGTGCTCGGGTGGTATGTGCCGTTCCCGGTGACGTTCGCGCTGCCGAGGCTCGTGCCGCCGCTGGAGCAGCTGGTCGGCGGGCTGTCCTGCGGTCCGAACACGGTGAACGCGATCGCACCGCTCGGGCTGCCCGATCCGGTCGAGAAGGCGGCGCTGATACCGCCGGGCATGATGCGCGTGCCGGGGGCGCCGGTGCGCGGGGCGCTAACGGTGGTCGTCGTCGGCGCCCTCGTCAGAAGCGTCACCGTGTCCGCGGACGACTTCGCCTCGGTGTTGCCGGCCTTGTCGGTGGCCAGCGTGTAGAAGCTGTAGGTGCCGGTCCCGCCGCTCGCCGTGTAGCTGAACGAGCCCGAGCCGGCGCCGCTCGTATTCGAGGCGACGTTCGTGTAGCTGCTCTGACCTGGCGCGCGCGCATACAGGTCGACTCTCGCGAGGCCTGAGCCCCCGCTGTTGTCCGCTGCGGTGTAGGTCACGGTCCAGGCGGCGTCCGAGGTCGTCGCCGGCGCGTGCGCGAAGGACTGCGGTGCGACGGTGTCCAGGAGCGTCGTCGCCTGCGGCGAGGAGGGGGTTGACTGAACATTGCCCGCGTAGTCGGTGGCGATCGTGTAGAAGCTGTAGGTGCCGTCGCCGGCCGAGGCGTTGTAGGTGAACGAGCCAGAGTCCGAGCCGCTGTTGTCGGAGGCGACGTCCGTGTACGTGGACTGGCCGGGCGCCTTGGCGTACAGGTCGACGCTCTCGACGCCGACGCCGCCCGAGTTATCCGCCGCCGTGTAGGACACCTTCCAGGTGCTCGAGTTGGTCGTCGCGGGGGAGCTCGCGGATGACGTCGGCCGGGTCTGGTCCACGGCCTTCAGGTTGCGGCACTTCCCCGAGCCCGAGTCCGTGAACGTGCCGCCACTCTGCGGAACGAACTGGAAGTCGTAGCTGGTCGGGTGAAGGGTGAGTTGCAGGACGCCGTAGTTGGTGTTGTTGCGCGCGACGCTGTTGGCCGCGATCGTGCCGAACGACTCCAGGTTGCGCCCGCCGGTTCCGACCACGAACTCGACGATCCCGTTGGTCGGGTCGAGGTTGCCGTTGGGGTCCTGCGGCGCGAAGCGCTCGTACTGGTGCTCGTGACCGTTCAACACGAGCGTCGCATGCGCGTTGTAGAGGTCGGTGAACATCTGCTTCATCGCGTCGCCTCCAGGCTCGTTGCCTGAGTGAAACAGCGGGTGGTGCCAGTAGGCGAGCGTGCAGGCCGCGTGGTCGCCGGCAAGATCCTGCTCCAGCCACTGCTCCTCGGGGGAACCCGCGCCGCAGCCGCCGGGTATCACCTCTTCGTCGACCGAGTTCAGCTCGCAGTTGGAGTTGAGCGCGATCACGTGCCACGCGCCGACGTTGAAGCTGTACCAGCCGGCGCCGGTGTTGCCTGCGATCCCGCTGACGTTGCCCTGACCGTTGAAGTAGTCGAAGTAACCGAGGGCCGACGGCGTGTAGTACTCGTGGTTGCCTGGGACCGGATAGGAGATGCTCTTGAAGGCGCCCCAGGTGGGGTCGTAGCCGGCCGTGAAGTCGGACATGGTCGCCTGCTCGTACTGATCGTCGCCAAGCGGCAGCACCGCGCTCAGCGGAAGGTCCTTGATCTCGCCGTTGATCAGCTGCGCGGTGGCGGATTCCTGGCAGCCGTTGGCGTCGCCGGCGCCGCCATTGAAGTCGGCGTCGGACGAACCGCAGGCGATGTCGCCGGCGGCGGCGATCACGGGGTCGCCCCCGTTCGGAGTGGCGTCCGGGATCGTGCCCTTGCTCGCACCGGTGCCGCCGATGGGGACCGCCGGCGCTTGCCCGCTGCCGAGCTGGTAGTGGTTTGCGATCTGCGCCGGGGTCAGCGCCTGGTTGTAGAGCGCGACCTCCTGGAGGTCGCCGTTGAAGTAGCCGCCGCTGGCGCCGTCCCCGATCAACAGCGGCAGCGTGTTGTCGGTCAGCGTCTGGTTGGTGCCGAGCGCGCCGGTCGCGTCGTTGCCGTCGATGTAGAGGTGGATGTCGGCGCCGCTCTTGGTCACGGCGACGTAGTGCCAGGCGGAGGTGTCGGTGATCCGCTGCCAGGACCATGCGAGGTCGGTATTGGTCCCGCCCGCGTGCAGCACGAGCTGGTTCGCGGGGTTGAACATCAATGCCCACGCGCCGGTCTGCTTGGACGCGATCACCTGGTTGCCGGTGGTGCTGACGCTCCCGCGCTTGACCCACGCCTCCACCGTGAACGTGTCGCCGACGTTCAGCGAGGAGCTGTTCGGGACGCTGACATAGCCGCTGGTGCCGTTGAACGAGGTTGACGTTGTGCCGGCAAAAGCCCCCGATGCTCCTGGGCTCGCCCCCGTCTCATACGTGCCCGGATTCGAGCCGACGCTGTCACAGGCGGTGGTGGACCCGGCGGGGTCGCCCAGCCGCCAGTACGAGATGACCCCGCTGGTGCCCGCGATCGCCTGGCTGTAGGTGGAGGAAGGGGCGCACGATGCGAGCGCAGCACTACTTGTGCCCGCTACCAGCCCTAACGCGGACAGCACAATGACCAGAAGGCGCGTCGCCTCGCGCCGAACAACCAGCATCCGGAGTCAGACGGTAGCGGCCCGGGAACGCCGAGCGCTCCGGTCCGATCTGACCCCGGTTGGTTTGCAACGTTCCCGGCCGCTCAGCCCCGCTTGATCTCGAGCGCGATCGTGCCCCAGTTGTGGTTTGCGCCGAGCCCGAGGGACTCCTGCTGCTGAGCCTGCCCGGCCTTGTACACGCCGGCTGTGCCCGGCGCCTGGTGTGAGTAGAAGATGTTGCTCATCGCCGGCGTCGCTGCGGGCGCGGTGCCGCCGAGATCCTGCTGGGAGGACAGGAACACGAGCCCGGCATCGGTCGAAGCCGGCGGATTCGGCAGGTTGGCGGTCGCGAGGTTGTTGTTGCCAAATGCCGTGCCGACGTTGCCGGTGACGATCGGCGCGCTGGTGCTGTTGCCGCCCAGCTGGACCAGATCGACGATGCTCAGCGGGCCCTTGACCCCGAAGCTGATCGTGAACGTGCCGTTGCCGCTCTCGGTGCTCGGGGTGGTGACGTAGTACGCCCACTGCCAGTTGTTCTTGTTGTAGTTGACCTCGCCGACCTTGGTGAACGCGCTCACGGCGGGGCTGAACCCGCTGCTGCTGATCGAGCTGACCGAGTCGCCGGTGCCGGAGGTGCGCGAGATCAGGAGCAGATAGGTGGTGCTCGGTTTGATCGTGAAACTCGAGGTGGTGATGTTGCTGTTCTTCGACGCGTCGGTGGCGCTGGCGACCGACTGCATGCTGTAGGTCGCCGTCTGCGGCATGCCGCTGCCGCAGGAGCTGCTCGAGCCCTTGGTGCTCGAGTCGCCGCTGTAGCTGGCGTACCACCAGTAGGTACCGGGGCTGGCCGGAGTGAAGCCGGCGCTCGGGTGGTAGGTGCCGCTGCCGCTGACGGTGGCGGTGCCGACGGTGGTCCCGCCGCTGGTGCAGCTGGCGGGTGCGCTGGCCTGCGGGCCGAACACCTTGAAGGTGATCGTGCCGCCGGCGCCTGACCCGGCGCCCGACAGCGTCGAGCTGATCGAGCTGGCGGCGATCGCGTCACCGGTCAGGCCAGTGCCGGGTGCCGCCACGGTGGTGGTGGTGGCTGCGTTGCTGACGGTCGTAGCGGTCATGCCGGCCCCGCAAGTGCTGCTCGAGGCGCTGTCGCCGCTGTCGCCGCCGTAGCTTGCGTACCACCAGTAGGTGCCGGGGCTGGCCGGCGTGAAGCCGGCGCTCGGGTGGTAGGTGCCGTTGCCGCTGACGGTGGCGGTGCCGACGGTGGTGCCGCCGGTGGTGCAGCTGGCGGGTGCGCTGGCCTGCGGGCCGAACACCTTAAAGGTGATCATGCCGCCCGCGCCTGACCCGGCGCCCGACAGCGTCGAGCTGATCGAGCTCCCGGCGATCGCGCCACCGGTGCCGTCGCTCGCAGGCGCCGCCACCGTGGTCGATGTCGGGAGCGTCGACAGCGTCGTGGTCGTCTGCGGACCGGCGGGCGCTGACTGGACGTTGCCGGCCTTGTCGGTGGCCAGCGTGTAGAAGTTGTAGGCGCCCGTTCCGGCGGATGCGGTGTAGCTGAACGAGCCAGACCCGGCCCCGCTGGTGTTGGAGGCGACCTTGCTGTAGCTCGACTGGCCGGGTGCCTCGGCGTAGAGATCGACGCGCGCCAGACCGGAGCCGCCGGCGTTGTCCGAGGCCGAGTAGGAGACGCTCCAGGTCGAGCTCGTGGTGGAGGACGGAGAGCTCGCGTTCGAGCTCGGCGCGGTCGTGTCGAGCTGGGTGGTGGTCTGCGCGCTCGACGGGGTGGCCTGCGCGTTGCCGGCCTTGTCGGTCGCGAGCGTGTAGAAGCTGTAGGTGCCGTCGCCGGCCGAGGCGGTGTACGTGAAGCTGCCAGCGCCGGACCCGCTGGTGTCGGAGGCGACCTCGGTGTAGCCCGACTGGCCGGGGGCCTGCGCGTACAGGTCGACGCGGGCGACGCCGGAGCCGCTGCCGTCAGACGCGGTGTAGGAGACGCTGATCGAGCTCGAGTTCGTGAGGCTCGGCGAGCTCGCGGACGACGTCGGCGCGGTCGTGTCGAGCTGCGTGGTGGTCTGCGCGCTGGACGGGGTGGCCTGCGCGTTGCCGGCCTTGTCGGTCGCGACGGTGTAGAAGCCGTAGGTGCCGTCGCCGGCCGAGGCGGTGTAGGTGAAGCTGCCAGAGCCCGAGCCGCTGGTGTCAGATGCGACCTTGGTGTAGCCCGACTGGCCAGGCGCCTGGGCGTACAGGTCGACGCGCTGGAGGCCCGAGCCTCCCGCGTTGTCGGACGCGGTCCACGAGACCGAGATCGTGGTCGAGCTCGACAGGGCGGGCGAGGTTGCCGACGAGCTCGGCGCGGCGGTGTCGAGCTGGGTGGTGGTCTGGGCGCTCGACGGGGTGGCCTGCGCGTTGCCGGCCTTGTCGGTGGCGAGCGTGTAGAAGCTGTAGGTGCCGTCGCCTGCGGAGGCGGTGTAGGTGAAGCTGCCAGAGCCCGACCCGCTGGTGTCGGAGGCGACCTTGGCGTAGCCGGACTGGCCGGGGGCCTGCGCGTACAGGTCGACCCGGGCGACGCCGGAGCCGCTGCCGTCAGAGGCGGTGTAGGAGACGCTGATCGAGCTCGAGTTGGTGAGGCTCGGCGAGCTCGCGGTCGACGTCGGCGCGGTCGTGTCGAGCTGGGTGGTGGTTTGCGGGCTGGACGGGGTTGCCTGCGCGTTGCCGGCCTTGTCGGTGGCGAGCGTGTAGAAGCCGTAGGTGCCGTCGCCGGCCGAGGCGGTGTAGGTGAAGCTGCCAGAGCCCGACCCGCTGGTGTCGGAGGCGACCTCGGTGTAGCCCGACTGGCCGGGGGCCTGCGCGTACAGGTCGACCCGGGCGACGCCGGAGCCGCTGCCGTCAGAGGCGGTGTAGGAGACGCTGATCGAGCTCGAGTTGGTGACGCTCGGCGAGCTCGCGGTCGACGTCGGCGCGGTCGTGTCGAGCTGCGTGGTGGTCTGGGCGCTCGACGGCGCGGCCTGGCTGTTGCCGGCATTGTCGGTCGCGAGCGTGTAGAAGCTGTAGGTGCCGTCGCCGGCCGAGGCGGTGTAGCTGAACGCGCCGGACGCGTTGCCGCTCGGATCGGACGCGACGAGCGTGTAGCCGGACTGGCCCGGCGCCTGTACGTACAGGTCGACCCGCTGCAGGCCCGAGCCGCCGTTGTTATCCGATGCGGTCCACGGGACCGAGATCGTGGTCGAGCTCGACAGGGCGGGCGAGGTCGCCGACGAGCTCGGCGCGACCGTGTCGAGCTGCGTGGTGGTCTGGGCACCCGATGGGGTGGTCTGGGTGACGCCGGCGTTGTTGGTCGCGACGGTGTAGAAGCTGTAAGTGCCGTCGCCTGCGGAGGCGGTGTAGGTGAAGCTGCCAGAGCCCGACCCGCTGGTGTCGGAGGCGACCTTGGCGTAGCCGGACTGGCCGGGGGCCTGCGCGTACAGGTCCACCTCGCTGATTCCGGAGCTGCTCTGACCGGTGGTGTAGGAGACCGTCCAGGTCTGCGAGTTGCTGTACGCGGGGGCGCTGGCGGTGGACGTCGGCGGGCTCGAGTCGCGCACGGTCGTGGCCTGCGGGCTCGACGGCGCCGCCTGGACGTTGCCGGCGTTGTCGGACGCGAGCGTGTAGAAGCTGTAGGTGCCGTCGCCGCCCGAGGGGGTGTAGGTGAAGCTGCCCGAGCCGGCGCTGCCGACGCTCGAGGCCACCAGCGTGTAGCTCGACTGCCCCGGCGCCTGTGCGTACAGGTCCACGCGGGCGAGACCGGAGCCGCCGTTGTTGTCGGCCGCCGTGTAGGTCACGTTCCAGCTCGAGGCCGTGCTGTAGCTGGGGGAGCTGGCCGTCGAGCTCGGCGCCACCGTGTCGAGCTGCGTGCTCGCCTGGCCGCTCGAAGGCGCCGGCTGGACGTCGCCGCCCTGGTCGGTGGCGACCGTGTAGAAGCTGTAGGTGCCGTCGCCGGCCGAGGCGGTGAAGTTGAAGGTCCCGGAGCCCGAGCCGCTGGTGTCGGAGGCGACCTTGGTGTAGGTGCTCTGGCCCGGGCCCTCGGCGTACAGGTCGACCTCGGCGATCGGCGGGCCGCCCTGGCTCGGCGAGGCGCTGTAGCCGACCTTCCAGGTGCTGGAGTCGCTGTAGGCGGGAGCGCTCGCCGAGGAGCTCGGCGGCAGCGGCGTGGTGAACGTCAGGTCCGGCCCGTCCGTGGTCCCTGCGGAGTTGATGGCGACGACGCGATAGTGGTAGACGGTGCCGCCGCTCAGCCCGGAGATGCCCGCGCTCACCGGAACCGCGGTCGTGCCAGAGCCGATGCTCTGCGCCGGGGTCGAGGTTCCGTACGAGCTGGTCGTGCCGTAGTCGAAGTACACGCTGGTCGCCAGCTCGTTCGGGTTGACCGAGCCGTTCAGCGTCGCGGCCGTGTTGGTCACACCGCTGGCCGCGGAGGTTGAAGCCGACGGCGGGCCGCCGGTCGTGAACGTCTGGTCGGAACCGAACGTGGTGCCGGCGCTGCTGGTCGCCACCACTCGATAGTGGTAGGTGGTATTGGCGCTGAGGCCGGACAGCGGAGCGCTGACGGGCTGAACGGTCCCCGTGCCGGCCGCCAGCAGCTTGACGTTGTCGAAATACAGGTCTGCGACGCCGGCGCCCTGGACGGTGACGTCGACCTGCGCCTGGGTCGTGCCGGTTGGCGCCGTCTGCGCGCCCGACAGGGTGATCAGCCCGGCTGCCCTGGTCGCCGCGACCTGGATCTTGCCGAGACTCGAGCCGCTCGAGTTGCGGAAGGTGACGTACAGGACGACCTGCTGTCCGGAGGCGAGGCTGAGGATGTTGAGATCGGCGGAGACGTTGTAGGTGGTGGCGCCTGTGATCCCCTGGATGTAGGGGTTGGCGTCGATCTCGGAGAACCCGCCGGACGGGATCGTGCCGGTCGTAAAGCGGCACGCATACGAACCCTGCGAGGCCCACCCGGTCTGGGCCTGGAAGGTCGTCGGCGTAACCGAGCCGCCGAGTGACCACCCGTTGGTGTTGCCGCCCTCAAAGCTCGGGTTCGGCATCAGGTTGCCGGGCAGCGTCTGGTTGGCGGTCTGGCTGCCGTAGCTTGTGCTGGTGCCGTACTGGAAGTAGGCGGTGGTGGTCAGCCCCTGCGGGTCGATGGTGCCGTTGGCCGTCGCCGAAGTTGCGCCGATGCCGCTGACAGCGGTCGTCGTGGCCACGGGTGCGCCGCCGCTGGTCGTGAGCGTCATGTCCGAGCCTGCGGTCGTGCCCCACTGATTGCTCGCCACGACGCGGAAGTGGTAGGTCGTGTTCGACTGAAGCCCGGCGATGACGGTGCTGAGCGACTGCGCGGCGGTCCCCGACCCGATGTCCTGCGCGGCGGTCGAGGCGCCGTAGCTGGAGGTGGTGCCGTAGTCGAAATGGACCATCGTGTCGGCGCCGTTCGGGTTGACGGTCGCGTTCAGCGTGGCGCCGGCGGCCGTCGCGTAGGTCGCGGCGTTGGTGGTCGCGGCCGGTGGCGGCGGCGTCGTCGTGAACGTCTGGTCGGCTCCGTAGTAGGTGCCTGACTGGTTCACTGCGACGATCCGGAAGTGGTAGGTGGTCGTGCCCTGGAGACCGGTCACCGGCGTGGCGACGGCCTGCGCTGATGAGCCGCTGCCGACGGATTGCGCGGCGGTGGAATTCCCGTAGGCGGTGGTGGTGCCGTAGTCGAAGTGGACCGTGGTCGCGAACCCGTTGGGCGTCACCGAGCCGTTGAGGGTCGCGGACGATCCGGCGACGCTCGACGCGGTACCGGTGCTGGCCGAGGTCGGCACGGGGCCGGTCGTGAACGTCTGGTCGAGTCCCTGGGTGTTGCCCGTGTTATTGCCCGACACCAGCCTGTAGTGATACGTGGTGCTCGGCTGAAGGCCGCTGATCGTCGCGTTCAGGGGCTGGGACTGAGTGCCGGCGCTGATGTTCTGAGTCGGCGTTTGCGAGCCGTAGGAGGTCGTGGTGCCGTACTGGAAGTAGGCGGTGGTGGGGGCGTTGTTGGGGTTGACCTCGCCGTACAACGTGGCACCCGACGTGGTCACGGTGGCGCCGCCGGTGGAGGTGGTCGGGGCCTGGGGGGTGGCGGAGACGGTCTCTGTGCTGAGCGCGGCGTCGTTGTTGGCGTCGTTGACCTGAAGCGAGGCGGTGAAGGGGCCGGGAGAGCTGTAGGTGTCGCTCGCGGTCTGGGTGCTCGCGGTGTTGCCGTCGCCGAAGTTCCACAGGTAGCTGAGCGGCGGCGCGGGCGAGCTCGACCCGGACCCGTCGAAGTTGACCGTCTGACCGGTTGTGATCGGGTTCGGCGAAAAGGTGAAGGACGAGCTCACCCCGTTGTACTTGGCGCTCGGGTCGAACTGGAACTCGAAGTTCGACTGGAAGCCTGCGCTGCCGGAGAGGTTGTAGAACGAGACCCAGAAGCGCCCCTGGCTGTCGGGACCGGTCGCGCCGACAGGATCGGTGAACGCCGAGGAGACGTTCTGGGTGCTGCGCGTCCACGGCGTGCGTGTCTCGCTCCAGGTTGTGCCGTCGCCGTTGGAGAGGATGTGGATGTACTGGTCTGAGTGCGTGTCCTGCGGCTCGACCGCCGAGAACTGCGCGTACTGGCCCTGGTAGCCGACCGCGTCGTAGAACGGCCCCTGGAGGTTGCTCATCACCGTGCTGACCTGGCCGGACTGCCGGTCGTAGCGATACAGCGCGCCGGGGATGTCGGGACAGTCGCACCCGTAGTAGACCGCGTTCGGCTCGAACATCAGCGCCAGCGTCCTGTTCTGCGGGTATGCGCCGGTCGGGATCCAGGTGAACGTCTGGCCGCCGTCGTCGGAGTAGCCGACGCGGCTGGAGGAGTTGTTTCCGATCTCGGAGCCGTCGAGCGCGATCCACAGCCTGCCGGGCACGTACGGGTCGGCCTGAACGTCATGGATCTCGTCGACGTCCGTGCCCTGCCAGACGACCTGGAAGCTCTGGCCGTCGTTGGTGGACTTCCACAGGTTCACCGGCGGGCCGGCGCCGTACTGGCCGATGTAGATCGCGTTTCCGATCTGCGTCCAGCCGCTGTGGTCGAGCACGTCGGAGGTGGACGGCAGGCTGATGACCGGCGTCGAGGAGAAGGAGGTCCCGGTCGAGTCGGTCGAGCGCAGCACGAACCAGCTGCCGCTCGAGTTCTTGACGCTGATCAGGATCGTGCCCGACGACAGCGGCACGACCGCCCCAACCTTGACGTAGCCGGTTGCGGTGTACGCGAGCTGCACGCTGCGGAAGTCGTCCGTCGACTTGTAGAGGTTGTTGTTGGTGTCTGTCACCCACAGCGTCCCGTCCGCCGAGCGTGCCGCCACCGTCATGGCGCTCGGGCAGTTGCCGAGCGTCCAGTTGGTCGAGAGCACCCGCAGTCCCGGAGCGACGACGGTGCCGGGCGCGAGCGTCCCGGGGGTGTTGATGCCCGGGCTGCAGGTGCTGGCCGCGCCGGCGGGCGATGCGATCCACCAGCAGCACAGCAGCACCGCGAGCGTGAGCGCGAGCGTGTGGGTGGTGCGAAGCCGCGCGCTCATCTTGCGCTCAGCGCCACGGGTTCGAGGGCGTCGCACAGCGAGATCGCGGCCTCGTCGAGGATCGCGACGCGGATCGCGTCGGCGATGAGAGAGCTTTCTGCAGCGATGATCAACTCGTAACCCCGCCGCCCATCCGGGGCGGCCACATCGGTCCGCATACCCCTATAACGGGTGGGACCGACCTGAACTTCCGCCGGACGTCCTGAGGTTCAGGTCGGGTTTCAGCTTAGCGCGGCTGGCCGGCCGGCGCGGGATTCCGTGGCTCGATCACCGCCTCGCCGTCGAGCTCGCGCGCCTCGGCGAGGGTCGCCGTCAAGCGCTCCCCGTCGACCGGGATCTGAGCTCCGGCCGCGACCTGCTGCTCGTCCAGCGCGGCTCGCGCCTTCCACCACTGCGCGACCTGGCGCGGCAGCGCGTGCCAACCATCGGTGCGCGAGGCGAGGAAGCGCAGGAACTGCTCGTAGCAGGCCTCGCGCTCGGGGCTCGTGACGTAGTCGGGGTGCACGAGCAGATTGACCAGCCCATGGTTGGCGATCACCCATTCGGCCTTCTGCACCCAGCGGTCGCTGGAGGTGTCGCGCAGGATCTCCCACAGCGTGTGGTCCATGACGAGCGTCATCGGGAGCTCGACCAGCTCGTCGAGGAAGTACGGGAGGATCGAGCAGCAGCCGCCGGGCTGGGGCTCGAACGGCGCGCTGTCCGAGAACGAGGTGTCGTACAGGCAGCCGAGCTCCGGCATCCAGTCGGCGTTGCGATGGGTCGCGGGCGAGCGGAAGCCGACCGCGTCCCACTCGGCGAGGTAGCGGTGGATCAGCGGCAGCTCACGCTCAAACGCGGCGCGGCTCGAGAACAGCTTCGCGTCGTGGTGGATGCCGTGCAGGCCGACTTCGCAGCCGTCGGCGCGCAGACGCTCGAACAGACCGTCGGGAATCGAATAGTCCCCCCCCACGAAGTACCAGGCCGAAACGAGGCCGTGGCGCCGCTCGAGCTCTCGCAGGCGCTCGATGTTTGCGATGCCCTTCGGCCCCTCGACGTCGTGCGTGAGGATCGAGGCGAAGCGCGCACCGTCGGGCCAGAAGTTCACGAGCCGGACCGGTCTGCCGCCGGCCTTCGCGATCCGTCTCCTGAGCTCCGCCTGCTGGTGCTGCACAAGGATCGGCTCGATCGGCCAGCGCGGAAACGTCTGCTCGGATTGGCGCCGGGCGTACACCCGGCGCACGGCCAGCCGCAGCCGGGGCGGCATCAGCGGCTTCAGCGCGTAGTAGGCGCTCACGATCCGGCGCCGCGGGCGGCCCGTCAGGTAGCGCTCGCGCAGCAGGTAGTCGGGATCGACGGTCGCCGGGTCGAGGTGCTGCGGGTCGAGCCTGGCGGGGTCGACGGTCATGCGGCGTGACGGTACAGGACCCTTCCGATCGCGCGGCCGACGATCGGCGGGCTTCGGCGGATCACGCTGCGCATGCCCGCGGGAACGCCGCGCCCCGCTTTGGCCGGCCCGTCGGACAGCCACGTGTACGACAGCTCCTCCTCGCTCGCGCCCCACGCGAGCTTGAACTCGCGCAGCCCGGGGTTGTCATGGTCGGTGCGGCCGAGGTCAAGGCGCGCCATTCCCTGCTGGCAGCCCCACCGGATCGCGTCGACGAACAGCAGGTTGTTGGGGCGCTTGGCCAGCTCGGACCTGAGCGATGCGCCGTACTTGTAGGTGAGGGTGCCGTTGAACGTCAGGAACACCGCGGACGCGATCGGGCGGCGCGGCTGCGCGACGACCAGCACGACGTGCCCGAGGCCCGCCTCGAACAGCTGCGTGAGGCGCATGATGTAGCGCTTGCTCTGCACCGGCACGCCCTGGTGGCGACGGGTGTGCAGGTGCAGTCGGTAGAAGTCCTCGACCGCCGCGGCATCCGTTCGCCGCTCGATCTGGAGGCCCAGCTTGGCCGCCTTGCGCGCGCCGCGCAGCAGGTAGGACTTCGTAAACCCCGCCTCGACTTCCGCGGGGTCCTCGGCGAGCGCCAGCTGGTGGTAATAGAAGCGCTCGCCAGGCCGCGCGTTCGGCAGGTCCGGCACCTGGTCGTGGATGCCGAGCGGCAGGCGCGCCTGGCGGCGTTGCGCGGCGATCATCTCGAGCAGCTCCGGCTCGGCGGCGCCGGGGACCAGCAGCGGGCCGCAGCGGTCGGCGAACGGGACCGCGACCAGCCGGCGGCCGGTCAGGCGGCTGGCGATCCGAGCGACCGGCAGGCCCCCCAATAGCCGGCCGTCGTGCTCCAGCGCCCACGCCTCGAACGGATAACCGTATTCGTCGCGCACCAGCGCGAGCCAGCGCGGGTGATGGAACACGCGCGCGCCCGGGCTGTCGGTCACCAGCACCTCCCAGCGGGGATCGGCGATCGGGTCCAGGACGACCGCGCGCATCCGGCTACCCGGCCTGGCCGGCGAGCGCGCGAGCGTCTCTCGCGCCGCGCTCGAGCTCCGCGAAAACCGAGGTGTAGTCCCGCTTGGTGGCCCCCCAGCGGAACCGCTCGTAGGCCTGGGATGCGTGAGTTCGCAGGCTGTCCGCGAGCTGCGCGTCACCCAGCACGCGCAGGATCTGCTCGGCGAGCGAGGCTGGATCCCCCGGTTTCGCGAACGCGACTGCCCGATCATCGAAGCAGGCGCGGATCCCCGGCGTGTCCGATGCGACCACCGGCACTCCGGTCGCGACGTAGTCGAACAGCTTGTTGGGCGTGACCGTCTCCAGGTAGCCCGGGATGATCGGCACGACGCCGACGGCGGCGTCCCTGATCCGCTGTGCGAGCTGGTCCGGCGGCAGCCAGAAGGTGAACGACACGCACGCTTTCAGGTCGAGCTCGGCGGTCAGCGCCTCCAGCTCGGGCTGCTGCTCGCCGCCCCCGTAGACCTCGAGCAGCACGGCCCGCTCACGCAGGATCAGCGGCAGCGCCCTGATCAGCACGTGCACGCCGTAGCGCTCAACCAGCGTGCCATGCGTCAGCACGCGCACCAGCGCGCTGCTGCCGAGCCGCTCGTGGCCGTCCGCATCCTCGCCGGGCGCGAACACCCCCTCTGGGGGGACGTTCAGCACGACCGCCGCGCGCCGCAGCCCCGCGCGCCGCTTGAGGATCTCGTCCTGCACGGGGTTCGCGATCACCACCCGGTCGGCATAGCGCGCGGCGGCGCGCTCGAGCACGGTCAGGATCGGCGTCGTCATCCTTGCGGCGCCGTCGCCGAACAGGTCCGCGAACATCTCCGGCATCAGCTCGTGGAAGTCGATCACGACCTGAGCGCCGCGCAGCTTGGCCACCCACGCGGCGAACACCAGCACGTCCGGCAGCGTGTTGACCTGCACGACGTCGAACCGGTGGCGAGCGTCCAGGATCGTGACCGCCACCATCGCGGCGAGGAAGAACGCGACGTATTCCCACAGGTACACGAGCGCGCCGCGGCGCCGATGGGTCAGCGGTAGCCGGTACACGTTCGCGCCGCGCCAGGACTCGCGACGCCGCTCCCCCTCGTCGCGCATGCACACGATGTGCACCTCGTGTCCTTCCTCGAGCAGCGCCAGCACCTGGCGGTGCACCCGCGTGTCGTCGGGGAAATAGCCCTGGCGGATGATGCAGATGCGCTTGCTCACCACCGTGAGCGCCTTCCGATCGCCAGCCACACCGCGGCGCCGATCTCGGCGGCGATTTCATCGGGCGGCCGCTGGCCGTCGAGCCGTCGCGCCCCGAAGCGCGGCGCCAGTGCCCGGTAGAGCCCGCTGTGGTCCGACAGCTGCGAGGGCGCCCAGATGTCCTGCTTGCGCGCCAGCGACACCTCGGCCGGGATGTCGAGCAGGAAGGCCAGCGTCGGGCGCGGGGTCAGGAGCTCGATCAGCCGCCTCTGGGGGCCCACCGCCGTGCCGTACAGCACCTGCACCCGGACCGCGAGGTCGAGCGGGCTGCGGTCGAACACGGTGACCCGCCCGCGCAGCGCGCCGCGCACGGCGTTGCGCCGCTGCTCGAGCGCGTTTGCGACCGTGACGAACATCGACCAGGCCAGCCTGATCGGCGACATGCTCTGCTCGCCGCCGTCCGCTGGGCTCTCCTCCCAGCGGCCGATCCGGCCCTCGCCGCGGCCGGTGCGCCGCAGAACGCTTCGGCCGGCCTTCGCGATCAGGTTTTGCAGACCGCTGCCCATCATGCTGTTCCACGCCACCTCGACCTCGACGCCGATCTCGCTCAGAGCCTCGGCCAGCCACCGGGCCTGCGAGCTCTTGCCCGCCCCGTCGATCCCTGACAGCGCCACCAGCACGCCCCGCCGCCGAGCGCCGCGCAGCGCCCGCCGGGCGCGAACCTCGGCGCGAGTGCCGGCCGAAAGCGCCCGTCCGGTCTCGAACGACTTGCGCAGCTCGGCCAGCGCGCGCTCCGCGTCCCACGAAGGCGCCGCCTGGCGTGCGGCGTCCCATGCGCCCGGGTCCTCGTCCAGCAGCTGCTCGATCCGCGCGCGCCGCTTCGCGCTCAGCTGTCCCTCGCGGCGCACGATCCGCGCCTGCACGAGCAGCGAGTGCGCCGGCGCAGGGCGCGCCAGCGACTCGAACCCTTCGATCGGCAGCGCCTGGGCGAACAGTTGCTCAAGCGCCGCCGGCGGCAGGAACGACTCCCCCGCGAACAGCTCGACGCCGTACGCGGAGCAATCGCGAAACAGCGCATGGGAGATGCCGTTGAATACGAGTCCGGCGTCCGCCAGCGCCCGCTCGAGCCGCTCGCGCTCGGGCCGGCGCGCCACCAGGTCGAGGTCGCGGCCCTCCGGCGGCAGCGAGCCGAGCACGATCACGCGGCCGCCCGCGGCGGCATCGACCGCGGCGGCGACTTCGTTCGCGAGCCCGCCGGCCGCGGGCGCGCTACTGACCATCGCGCTGGCGCAACGTCACGAGTTTCCCGACCGCTGTCAGAACCGGTCCGGGATCGCGCAGCCGCACGATCGCGTGGACCGTGCGCGGGTGCGGCGACAGCGCGGTGAGCGCCGCCAGCGGGTGGCCGTCACGCAGCGTCTTGAAGATCGCCCGCAGGTCGTTGTGCTCCATCCGGTACCTGACCCCGGCCCGATAGCCGGCCGGCGGCGGGTCGATCCCGAGCACGTCTGAGGCCCACAGCGCCGGCAGGTTGGCGCCGGCCCCGACCGCGAGCGCCAGCGATCCGTAGGCACGAGGATTGAAGTCGATCAGCAGGCGCCGTTGGTCGACGGTCCGCAGCAGCTGCGCCTGGAACAGCCCGCTCCACCCGATCAACCCGATCAGCTTGGCGACGCGGGACTCCAGCTCGCGGTCGCGCGCCACCGTCTGTGCGTAGGACGAGTAGCCGACATCGGGGGGCCAGATCCGGTGGGAGACCTGGTGGACGGCGCACTGAAGCTCCCCCTTCCAGGCGACGCCGGCGATCGCCGACAGCTGCCCGTCGAGGAACGGTTGCACGACCCAGTCGGCTTCCGGGAGCTCATCGAGCTGAGCGCGCAGCTCAGTCGCGTCCTGGACGCGGCGTGCCTGGTAGAAGCCAAGCCGCGTGTCCGAGCCGGTGCCTGAATCGGCCACCTCCAGGCGGGTGCGGGGCGGCTTGAGGATCGCCGGGTAGCGCAGCGAGTCCGCGTGGCGTGCCAGCGCGGCGGGCGGTCCCACGATCGAAGCGGGCGTCGCCAGGCCGGCGTCCTCGGCGAGTGCGAGCACCCGCTGCTTGTCGGTCGCCAGCTCCACGATCTCGCGGTCCGGCAAGCCGATCCGGACCGCGAGCGGCCACTCGCGGCGTGAGAGTGCGATCAGCGACGCCTCGGTGACCGGCAGCACCGCGTCGACCTCGAACTGGGCCGCCGCCCGAGCGAGCGCATCGACGAACTCCTCTGGCTGATCGGCCGCGCTCGGGACCGTCACGGCGGCGGCGACGGAGCGCGAGCGACGTGCGTACGCTGCGCCCGTGCGAACCGCCAGGTACGGCACGAGACCGCCGTCGCGCAGACCTCGCACGAAAGCGAGCGACCCGTGACGCTGATCCCCCGCCACGAGCACCCGTGGGCCTGCCGACCGTCCGTCCTTGCCCAGATGCACAAGCAGGCAGTTAATCGGATTAGGCGGAGTGGCCGTTGAGCACCTCGCGCAGGGCAATCACCTGGGGCGTATCGGCAGTACGTCGCTATGGCTTTCGCCCGACCCTGATCGCCGCCGCGCTCGCACATCGGCTGCGGGAGCGACGCCGGCGCACGCAGCTGCGCGAGCACTACGCGACGATCGTCGCCTCACCCCCGATGGCGGCGGCGCTCCGCTGTCCGTCGGTGGAGCTTCCGGCCGCCGCGCAGCTGCCCGCTCAGCTTCGGCCCGCCGCGGAGGCGCTGCGGAGCGAGGCCGAGGCGGTCCTGCAACACCGCGTCGAGTTCCTGGGGTCCGGCCTGGTCGAGCTGGGCCCGCAGATCGACTGGCACCGGGACTTCAAGAGCGGCTACCGCTGGCCGGCGATCTTCTACCAGGATGTCGAGGTGACGCGGCTGGACGACGACAGCGACGCGAAGGTGCCTTGGGAGCTCAGCCGCGGTCATCAGCTGCTGACGCTGGCGCGCGCCGCGCGGCTTTACGAGGAGGAGCGCTTCGCCGCCGAGCTCGAGGCCCAGCTCGAGTCCTGGCTCGACGCCAACCCGCCCGGCTACGGCATCAACTGGGTAACGCCGATGGAGGTCGCGATCCGCGCCGTCAACTGGATCTGGGCAATCGGGACGCTCGAGGGATGGCGGCCGCTCGCGCCCGCGCTTCGCGCCCGCGTCGCCGGCTCGCTACAGGCGCACGCGCGCCATATCGCGTCGAACCTGGAGGGCAGCCCGCTGCTGCGAGGCAACCACTACCTCGCCGACGTGATGGGGATGCTGGTGCTCGCCCTGGCGCTGCCCGACGACCCGGCCGCCGGGGGGTGGGAGCGCTTCGCGAGGCGGGCGCTCGAGCGCGAGATCCACCAGCAGGTGCACGACGATGGGGTTGGCTTCGAGGCTTCGCTGCCATACCACGGCCTGTCGCTCGAGATGTTCCTGGTCGCCTGGCTGGTCGCGCATCGCTCGGGCCGGCCGCTGTCCGAGCGCTACCGGCAGCGTCTGGAGGACATGCTCGAGGTCTCCAGGGCGGTGCGCCATCCCGACGGGCGCAGCCCTGTGTTCGGCGACCAGGACTCGGGCCGGATCCTGCCGGCGGGGTTCGCACGGCCACCGACTCAGGACAACCTGCTCGACCTCGGCTCGGCCTGCCTCGGCCTTGACCGCTGGCACGAGGCGCCGGTCCACGAGGAGGTCGCGTGGACGCTGGGGGTCGATGCCTGGGGGATTCTGGCGCAGCGACCCCTGCAGCCGCGACCGGTGCGGACCAGCTTTCCGCAGGGCGGGCTGTACGTGCTCGACGGAGAGGGGGTCCACATCGTCGTGCGCTGGGGCGGGGTCGGTCAGAACGGCAACGGCGGCCACGCCCACAACGACCTGTCCTCCTACGAGCTATCGCTGCGGCAGCCGCTGATCGTGGACAGCGGGACCTACCTCTACACCGCCGACATCACCGCGCGGGACGCGTTCAGGTCGGCGGCTGCGCACAATGTCATGGTGGTCGACGGACTTGAGATGCACCCATTTCGTGCCGATGAGCCGTTTCGAATGCCGGCGTGCGCGCGCTTCCAGGTCGAGGAGTTCTCGGAGGCCTCAGACGAGGTTGCGCTGACCGGATCGCACGACGGCTTCGGGCACGGCGGGGCGCCGCTGCGCGTGCGGCGCCGGATCGTGCTGGACCGGACCGGCGGTACGGTCGAGGTCAGCGACCAGGTGGTCGGTGAGGGCGAGCATCGGCTGGAGTCGCTGATCCACCTGGCGCCTGGGTGGGAGGCCGAGACCGCCGGGTCGGACGCCGTGCTGGTGCGCCGCGGCGAGCAGGAGGTTGAGATCTCCTTCGCGGGGCATCAGGCGCTTACGGTCGAGCCCGGGTGGGTCTCCTCGGAGTACGGAAGGAGGGACCCGGCGCCGCGCCTGCGGGCCGTCGCGGGGGCGGACCTGCCCGCCGGGATCACTTACAGGATCGACCCACGAGCATGAACCGCAGCTGCGACGTTTGCGCGTCCGTGATCAGCGACCTGACCTACGACGCGCGGGTCTGGAAGGAGTGCCGCTCGCTGGCACACGGAGGGCGCAGCGTCGCGCTGATCGGGCCCGCCTACGACATCGAGCATGCTCGGCGCCGCCGCGACGAGTCCGGCGCCGAGGTCCTCGAGATCCCGTTCGGCTGGCGCGATAAGCCGAAGTCCTACGCCCGGCGGATCGGGGTGATGGCGCGCGTATCGCTCGAGGTGCTGCGCACCCCGGCGCGGGTCTATCACTCCCACGACATCCACCCGGGCCTCGCGAGCTTGCTGGCGGCGCGGCTGCGGGGCGCGAAGCTCGTCTACGACGGGCACGAGCTGGCGGGGGAGGAGTTTGAGTCGACCCCGCGGGCGTGGCTGGTGGCGAAGACCGGCGCGCTGTTCGAACGGATGATGGTGCGCGTCAGCGACGCGGTGATCACGACCAATCCCTCGCGGGCGGAGGTACTCGAGCAGCGCTACGGGCGTTCGGACATCACCGTGCTCGCGAACGTGCCGCCGCTCCAGGAGGACGTGGTCCCGCTCGACCCCGGCTACCCGCCCGGCAAGCGCGTGCTGCTCTACCAGGGCCGGATCTCCGCGGACACGCGCTCGTTCAAGGAGACCGTGCACGCGCTGCCGCTGGTCGACGAGGACGTCCACTTCGTGATCATCGGCTTCGGCTGGGAGTGGGCCAAGGACCTGATCCGGGGCTGGGCCGCCGAGGCCGGCGTGTCGGACAGGGTCCATTTCCTGCCGCCGCGGCCCTGGCAGGAGATGGCCGCGACCGCGGCAGCGGCGACCGTCGGGCTCGTGCCGATCTACAACATGGACATCAACCACCAGCTCGGTGACACCAACAAACTGCACGAGTACCTGATGGGAGGGCTGCCGGTGATCGCCTCCGACCTGCCGGAGATCCGGCGGGTCGTGACGATGGGCGACCCGCCGGTGGGCGAGCTGTTCGACCCGAGTTCGCCGGAGAGCATTGCCGCGGCGCTTCGCAAGGTGCTCGAGGACCCGGAGGTGCTGGCGGGCCGCCGGCGCTCGGCGCGCAGGCTGGCCGAGGAGCATCTGAACTGGGGGATCGAGGAGCGCAGGCTACTGGCGCTGTACGATCAGCTGATCGGCAACGGGGCGCGCTAGGCGGGCACAGTTCGTGTGCGGAATCGTTGGGATCTTCCAGTACGGCCGGTCTGACGGCGACGTCACGGAGCAGCTCGTAAACCAGCTGCGCGAGACGCTGCGCCACCGCGGTCCCGACGGCGAGGGGACCTGGCTGAGCGAGGACCGCCGGGTCGGCCTGGGCCACCGCCGGCTCTCGATCCTCGACATCTCGGGCGGAGCTCAGCCGATGATCGGCAACCGCGGCGAGGTGCTCGTGTTCAACGGCGAGATCTACAACTATCCCTCGCTGCGCGAGTCGCTCGAGCACGAGGGGGTGAGGTTCAGGACCAGCTGCGACACCGAGGTGATCCTCCACCTGTACGAGCGGTACGGCCGGGGGTGTCTGGAGCATCTCGGCGGGATGTTCGCGTTCGCCTTGTGGGACCCGCGCACGCGTGAGCTGTTCTTCGCGCGGGATCGCGTCGGCGAGAAGCCCTTCTACTGGGCCGACATCGGCGGCACGATGATCTTCGGCTCGGAGATCAAGGCGCTGCTGGCACACCCGCTCGTGAAGCCGCAGGTCAACGAGCGCCAGATCGGCCCATTCCTGTCGAACCTGGTGACGAGCGCCCCTGAAACGCTGTTCTGGGGAATCCGCAAGTTGCCGCCCGGCGAGTGCGGCGTCTGCGACGCGCGCGGGATCCATACCACCCCCTACTGGGACCTCGTCACGCCGCGGGCATGGAGCGACGTGCCGCCGGCGGAGGCGACCGCGACCGTCCGCGCGATGCTGGATCGCTCCGTTCATGACCGCCTGCTGGCCGACGTGCCGGTAGGTGTGCTGCTGAGCGGCGGCCTCGACTCGACCGCACTGGTGGCGCTGCTACGCGAGCGCGCGAAGGGGCTGGCGACGTTCTCGGTCGGCTACGACGAGTACATGGAGCACGACGAGCGTGCCGAGGCGCGCCGCGTCGCCGAGCACTTCCAGACCGACCATCACGAGGTCGTGCTGACCGAGAGCGCGCTGCTCTCCGAGCTGCCCGCGATCATCCACCACCAGGACGAGCCGCTCGCCGATCCGGTCGCGCTCGCGCTGCATTTCGTGTGCGCGCTGGCGCGGCGCCACGGCGTCCCGGTCGTGCTCGGCGGCGAGGGCTCCGACGAGCTGTTCTGGGGCTACACCGGTTATGAGCGGATCCTCCGCCACGAGCGGTGGATGCGGGCGATCATGCGCCTGCCGCAGCCGGCCCGCCGCGGGCTGGCGGGCCTCACGCCGCCGCTCGGCCGCTTCGCCAAGGCCCGCGAGCTGCTCTCGGGCTACGCCGACGGCCGGCCCTTGCCGATGCACCTGCCCGTCGGCATGTCGCGCTATCACCGCGCGAAGGTGCTGCGCGCCTCGTTCAACGACACCGGGTGGGGATGGCAGCCGTCGAATCTGCTGACGCCGAATGGGCACGAGGACGTGTTCGACCAGCTCGCGTTCGACACCCAGGAGCACGAGTTCGGCGTGCGGCTCCCGGAGCTCCTGCTCCAACGGATCGACCGCTTCTCGATGGCAAACAGCGTCGAGGCACGCGTCCCGTTCCTCGATCCCGAGCTGGTCCGCTACGCCTACCGGCTACCGCCGAGCTACAAGCTCGAGCATGGTGTGGGCAAGGTCGTGCTCAAGCGAGCGCTCGCGGACGTCGTGCCCGCGTGGGTGCTGAATCGGCCCAAGCAGGGCTTCAGCGTCCCGGTGGAGCGCTGGCTCGGGACGCGGATCGGGACCGTGCTGCGCACGCTGCTGCGCGACGAGGCGATCCAGCGCTACTTCAACGTGGGCACGATCGAGCGCTCGCTGGCGTCCGGCCCGCTGCGCCGGGCCACACGCTTCCAGCTCTGGCCTGTGCTCAACTTCGCGCTATGGCACAAACATTGGATCGAAGGCGAGGACCTGGACGAGGTCGTGCATCCGCTGGTGGCGGGAGTGGCTAGATGAGGCAGGTGCTCCAGAATCGCTCCGGCCTCACGGTCGTGCGCGAGGTGCCGCTGCCGCCCTGCCCGCCGGCGGGCGTGCTGGTCCGCAACGAGTTCTCGGCGATCTCCTCGGGGACTGAGCGCACGAGCGTCGAGTCCAACCAGAAGTCGCTGCTGGCCCGCGCGCGCGAGCGTCCCGATCTCGTGCGCCAGACGATCGACAAGGCGCGGCAGGAGGGGCTGCGGGCGACCCGCGACGCCGTCCGGCGCCGGCTCGAGGAGGAGTCGCCAAGCGGCTACAGCTCCGCGGGCATCGTGCTCGAGGTCGGGCCGCGAGTCCGCGGGCTCGAGGTCGGCGACCGCGTCGCTTGCGCGGGCGCGGGCCACGCCAACCACGCCGAGGTCGTCGCGATCCCGTCGAACCTGTGCGCGGTCGTCCCCGAGGGCGTGTCGCTACAGGCGGCGTCGCTGACGACGCTGGCGGCGATCGCGCTGCACTCGGTGCGCCTCGCCGAGGTTGCGCTCGCAGAGCGGGTGGCGGTGGTCGGCTGCGGGCTGATCGGCCAGATCGTCTGCCGGCTGCTGCGCAGCGCCGGCGCGGAGGTGTTCGCGCTCGACATCGACTCGAGCAGGATCGACGACGCGGTACGCGGCGGCGCCGACCACGGGGTTCCGGTCGGCGAGGGCGCCGCCGGCGCCATTCGGCGGCTGACCGACGCGCTCGGCGTCGATCACGCGATCGTGACCGCCGGTGCGCAGGTCAACGCTCCGCTGGTGCTGGCAGCCGAGATCACGCGCGACCGCGGCTCGGTGACGCTGGTGGGAGCGGTCCCGATCGAGTTCCCGCGCGGGCCGCTGTACATGAAGGAGCTGCGCTTCCGCGTCTCGCGCTCCTACGGGCCCGGGCGCTACGACCCAGAGTACGAGGAGCGCGGGCTCGACTACCCGATCGCGTTCGTGCGCTGGACCGAGCAGCGCAACATGGAGGCCGTGCTGTCGCTCCAAGCGCGCGGCGTGCTCTCGCTGGAGGACCTGATCGACGAGGTGATCCCCGTCGAGCGCGCGGCGGAGGCGTATGAGAGGATCGCTGGGCCGCCCGAGCAGCGGCCGCGCGGCGCGCTGGTGCTGTCCTACCCGGTCGATTCCGAGCGTGGCTTAAGTTCACCGGCTGCGGGCACCCGCCGTTCGGCGCCGGCGGCGCCGAGCGCGGGGGCGGCTGCCCCAGCCATCGGCCTGATCGGCCCCGGCGGCTTTGCCAGCCAGGTGCTGGTGCCCGCGTTCGTCGCCGCGGGTGCTCGCCTGGAAGTGGTGGGCGGGGGCCAGGGCGTCTCAGCCGAGGCTGCGACCCGCACGCTCGGGTTCGCCAGGCATGCCGACAGCGCCGAGGCGGTGATCAAGGATCCGGCGGTCGACGCCGTCGTGATCGCCACCCGCCACGGCCTGCACGCGCAGTACGTCCAGGCGGCGCTGGCGGCCGGCAAGCACGTGTTCTGCGAGAAGCCGCTCGCGCTGACGGTGGAGGAGCTTGACGCCGTGATGGCCGCGGCGGCTGACTCCGAGCGGGTGCTGGCAGTCGGCTTCAACCGGCGTTTCGCGCCGATGGCGGTGTCGTTGCGCCAGGCGCTGGCCCCTGGCAGCGGCCCCGTCGTGGCGACCTATCGGGTCAGCGCCGGCGCGGTGCCGGCCGACGCCTGGGTGCACGACCTCGAGGAGGGCGGCGGCCGCGTGATCGGCGAGGTCTGCCACTTCATCGACACGCTCGTGTTCCTGGCTGGAGCGCCGGTCTCGGAGGTCCACGCCAGCGGTTTCAGCAAGGTGGGGGCGCCGACGCAGGCGAATGACAACGTCGCGGTCACGCTCCGCCACGCAGACGGCTCGCTCGGGACGATCCTGTACGTCGCGCAGTCGGCGCCGGGCATCGGCAAGGAGCGGATCGAGGCGTATGGCGCCGGCGGTGTCGGGGTGCTCGACGACTACCGGGAGTTGGAGCTGTACGGGCCGCGCGCTCAGCGAGTCAAGGGGCGTGGGCAGGAGAAGGGGCACCGCGAGGAGATCGCGGCGTTCGTGGCAGCCGTGCGCTCGGGCCAGCCACCGGTGCCGCTGACCGAGGTCGCGAACGTCAGCCTGGCGACCATCGCGGTGGTCGAGTCGATGCGGACCGGGGCGGCGGTGCGGGTCGAGGGGCCCTAGCGGCTTCGTCGACCGAGGATCAGCTGCACCAGCGGATGGTCGAACTCCCGGCCGGCGCCCCACCGCGCCACGCGGCCGCGCACGGGCTTCAAGACGGCGTCGTAGGTGCCGGGGTACTCGGTGATCTCGCCGCCCATCGAGATCTTGAACGCATCGACACCCTCGACCTCGCCCGGGTCGGTCCCCGCTCGCAGCGCGCGCGCGACGTCGAGCTTGATCCCCTCCAGGTCGTAGTAGCGATAGCCGGCGGATTGCGCCCACTGGATCCCTGCCCAGTGCATCGACTCGTTCGGTCGCGCCTTGGTCCGCTCCCCGGTCCAGCCGCCCATCTTGAAGATCACCGTGTCGCCGAAGCCGATCAGCAGCAACGCCGACAGCACCCGCCCGTGGAGCTCGGTCACGAACAGCCGCAACCCACCCGCGGGCGCGAACTCGTCCCAGAAACGCTCCCAGTATGCCCGGGGGTAGTTCTCGAATCCCTGCCGGCGGGCCGTCGCGTCGATGATCTCGCAGAATGCCGGCAGGTCGTCGCGATCGCCGGGCCGGACCGTCAACCCCTCTCTTTCGGACTGGCGGATGTTGCGCCGGATGCGCTGCGACATCGACGCGAGCAGCTCCTCGCTCGGACGTGAGAGATCGAGCCGCACGCTGGCCGCTGGGCCGACGTCGAGCCTGGAGCGCTGATAGCCGCGCCGCGCCAGGAGCTCCTCCAGTTCACGGCGGTCGACGGGCGGCTGCACCTTGAGGTAAGCGACCCGCAGCCGGCGCGCGGTCCGCTCGAGCTCGTCGAGCAGCGCGCCAGCCGCCTCTGGACGGTCGTCTGTGACGAGCGGTCCGCGGGGCACGTACGCAACGCGCACCACGCCGCCAAGCGTGCGCCACAAAAGCTGGCAGCCGCCCACGATCTCGTCTTGGCGGCGCATGATCAGCCGCGCCCCGCCCCAGCCCACCGTCGCCTTGACCCGTGCCCAGCCGGATGCCTGGACGTGGTGGCCGCCCGGCGAGTTCGCGACGAAGCCGTCCCACTGCGGATTGCGCTCGCCACCGTCGTCGAGCTCGAACGCGAGCGGCTGGGATCGGACGTCGGTAGAGGGCATCAGCGCCGCCGCAGCTGGCTTGCGAACTGCTGCACGACCGGATCGTCCGGGTCCGCGCGCGTGAAGCCGACCTTCGCCAGCGACCGCTGCGTGGCGACGTTCTCCTCGGTCACCTTCGTGAACAGCACCTGGAGTCCCTCGTCACGGAGCTCGGCCCCGATCGCAGACCAGGCGCCGGGCGCGATTCCGCGGCCCCTGAAATCGGCCGAGGTGACCGAATGCTCCAGGAATACGACGCCGTGCGGCATCGTCAGCCACCCCGTCCGCGACTCGCCCATCGGCATCCGCCGACGGAACACCCAGCACGAGAACGCCAGCTGCGAGCCGCGTGAAACCACGAGCCACAGATCATTGCCGGCGTGAAGCCACTCGGCCGATTGCCGCCACACGTCCGGCTGCGCGAGCTGCCGGTAGAGCGCGATGTCGCCGTCATTGGCACGCCGTAACTCAACGTCCTGCGCGAGCGGCTGGCTGACGAGGTCGGCCAGCACCAGCCGGTGCCACCAGTACGGCACCCCGACCCCCTGGAGCCGGTGCATCGCGCCGAGCACCCCGTGACTGCGGATGCTGCGTGCAGTGCGACGGAGCGCCTGGCGGATACCGGTTCGCTGCAGTTCCCGCCAGACGTTCCCCCAGTGCCGTGAGGGCACCCGCTGTCAGGAGTCCGCCGTGGAGCTGTACGTGTAGTAGTAGCCGCTGCGAGCGGCACCCTTCACCCGGTTGGCGACGACGCCGACGACCGGCGCGTTGACCGCGTCGAGCTGGTCGCGCAGCTGCGCCGCCGCGTCACGCGTGGTGCCGCCCATGTGGCTGACGACCAGCACTCCGGCCACCTGCGACATCAGCGCGAGCGCGTCCGGGACGACCAGTGCCGGACCCGAGTCGACGACCACGAACTCGTAGGCCTCGCTGGCGCGCGCGATCAGGTCGGTCATCGCCCTGCTCTCGACCAGCTCGGCGGGGTTCGGCGGGATCGGACCCGCGACGATCACGTCGATCGATCGCTGCAACGAATCGCCGTTTGCCAGCGTCGGAACCGCGACCTCCTGGATCGCCTCGATGTAGTCGAGCTGACCCGAAAGCACATCGGAGAGCCCCGGGGCGAACTCCAGCCGGTGGGTGCGCGCCAGCGAAGGCCGCCGCAAGTCAGCCTCGATCAACAGCACCCGCCCGTGGGTCGAGACCGCGGTCGCCTGCGCAAGGTGCCAGGCGACGGTCGTCTTGCCCTCCTGCGGCGCGCACGAGGTCACCAGCAGCGAGCGCACGCGGTCGACGCTGAAGTAGCGCAGCCGCGCCCGGAGCATCTCGAACGACGCCGTCTCATAGGTAGCGGCGGTGGCCACGCCGGTGACGCCGTCGCGGCTGATCTTGCCGCTTTCGGGGACCTCGGCGAGGATCGGCAGACCGTAAATCTGGCCCAGCTCGTCGACGCCGCGGATCCGCCGGTTGAGCCGTTCCATCAGCAGCGCCAGCCCGAGCCCCAGCAGCAGCCCGAGGACGAGCCCGACCGCAATGTTCAGCTTGGTCTTCGGATACGAGGGTGAGGTGGGGGGGGTGGCGGGCTGCTCGAGCGACACGTCGCCGTTCGCGGCCGCCGCGAGCGTGTTCAGCTGCTCGATTCGCGTCTGCAGATCCTGCCCGGCGGCGCTGCGCTGTTGCGTGGGTGTGAGCGCGTTGTACTGCGCCTGGAGGGAGTCGCGAGCCTGGGTGAACGACGCGCGCTCACCGTCGCGGCGGAAGGCGATGAACTGCTGCGCGTAGGTGTTTGCGAGCCGCGCGGCAAAGCTCGGCCGGGGATCCTGGGCGCTGACCGACACGAAGTCGGACTGACCCTCGGCGCTGGCGGTGACCTTTTGCGTGATCTGCTGAACGGTGAGCCGGTTGCCAAGCGCGGCCGCGGTCCGGATCGCCACGTCCGTCGACTCGACCAGTTTCACGTTGGTTTCCGACTGACGCGCCGGATCGTTGCTCACCGGGGCGTTGACGCCGGTGATCTCCTCGCCGATCGTCGCGGGGTTGAACAGCAGCGAGGCGCTTGCCGTGTACTGCTTTTGACGCGTCAGCGAGTACGCGGTGGCGGAGCCGCCGACCAGCAGCATGCACGCCAGGATCACCCACCAGCGTCGGCGAAGCACCCGGAGCCAACGGTCCAGGTCGAATCGATCGGCTGCGGGCTGCTGCTCGTCCAAAGCGGTAGTCCGGTCTCCCCTAAGTTCGGGACTGAGAAGCAGTGTACTCGTCGTTATGGCACCCATTGGTAGCGTCCTTTCACCGGGACCGTCAGCAATACATCGGCAATGCGTTCTGCGGCCTGGCCATCCCAACCCGGCGGCACCTCGCTCCGCCGACCTGCAGCGGCCAGCAGCCCCGGCACCGTCGAGATTCTCTCCGGCGCCAGGCCCAGCAGTGTGTTGGTCCCGAGCGTCAGCGTAACCGGCCGCTCGGTGTTGTCACGCAGCGTGAAGCAGGGGACGCCCAGGAAGGTCGTCTCCTCCTGGATTCCGCCGGAGTCGGTCAGCACCCCTGCCGCGTAGCGCACCAGTCCAAGGAACTCCAAATAGCCGACCGGGTCGATGATCCGGAAGCGCTCGTCGCCCTCGGCCACGCCGAGCATCGCCATCGCCTTGCGGGTGCGCGGGTGCGCCGGGAAGACCACGGTCAGCTCGCGCGAGAGCGCCTGTAGCTGCTCGAGCGCGTCGGCCAGCAGGGGCCCGTCGACGAGCGCCGGCCGGTGCAGGGTGACGACCAGGTAGGACCCTGGACGCAGCCCGTGGGCGGCGGGCGCCCCGAGCGCCTCGATCCTCGGCAACATCGTGACCAGCGTGTCGATCATCGTGTTCCCGACGGCATGGATCGATTCGGGATTGGCGCCCTCGCGCAGGAGGTTCTCGCGCGCCTCCGGCGAGTGGATGAACAGGTAGTCAGACAGCGAGTCCGCGACGACCCGGTTGAGCTCCTCGGGCATCGTGCGGTCGAACGAGCGCAGCCCAGCCTCGATATGACCGATCGGGATACCGAGCTTCGCCGCGACCAGCGCTGCCGCCAGCGTCGAGTTCACGTCGCCGGGCACCAGCACGATGTCCGGCTGCACCTCGAGCAGGATCGGCTCGAGACGCTCCATCACGCGCGCTGTCTGCTGCGCGTGCGAGCCCGAGCCGACATCGAGCGAGTAGTCGGGCTCGCCGACCCCCAGCTCCTCGAGGAAGATCCGCGACATCGCGTCGTCGTAGTGCTGGCCGGTGTGCACCAGCACGTGCCTGACCTCCTCGGGCCGGCGGCCGATGGCCGCGATCACCGGGACGGTCTTCATGAAGTTGGGCCGCGTTCCGACGACCGACAGGATCGTGCGGCGGCTGGCGCTGTCAGTCAGCATCGTCTATCTCGTCGTCCTTGAGTTTGTGAATCTGTTCAGGCGAAAGCCGACGTCACGCGACCGACAGCTCGTCGGAGAACCCATCCCCCGTGGGGTACTCCGCCTCGCGCTGCACCGGCATGCCGCCGCTGTCAAGCGACGCGTGCGCGGCCTCCAGCGCCCTCACGACCTCCAGCCCAAGCTGGGCATCCGAGCGCGGCGGCTCGCCCGTCCGGATCGCGCGGGCGAAGTCCGCGAGCTCTAGCGCCAGCGGCTCGGCTGCCGCGATCCGCGGCGCGACCATGTCGCCAGAGCGGTAGGTGAGCTTGTACTCGCCGAAGCTCGAGGGGCTCTCGAACTCCATCCCGCGGTCGTAGATCCTGACCACGTCGTCGGCCGCGGCGTCGTCGTACTGAACCATCTGGCGGCTGCCGACGACGACCATCTGCCTGACCTTGCGCGGCGCCAGCCACGAGACCTGCACGTTCGCCGTTGCCTCGTTGGCGAAGTCGACCGTCAGGAAGGCGGTCTCATGGATGCCGCTCTGGAACACGGACTGGGCGGCGGCCGAGACCTGCACGACCGGGCTGTCGAGCCAGTAGAGCAGGATCGACAGGTCGTGCGGCGCCAGATCGAGGATCACGCCCCCGTCCTGGTAGAGACCCAGGTTCATCCGGCAGGAGGTGACGAAGTAGATCTCGCCGAGCTGGCCGCTGTTGATCAGCTCGCGGATCTTGTCGACCGGCGGGCTGTAGAGGAACGTGTGGCCCGGCATCAGAACCCGCTCGGCGGACTGCGCCTGGGCGATCAGGTCCTCGGCCTCCACGACGCTCATCGCCAGCGGCTTCTCGACCAGCACGTGCTTACCGGCATCGAGCGCCCGCTGCGCCAGCGCGTGGTGCGTTGCCGGCGGCGTCGCGATCATCACCGCCTCGACGCGCGGATCGAGCAGCAGTTCGTCCAGCTGCGCGGTGACCGGGATCCCCGGATAGCGCCGCTCGAACTCCTTGGCGCGCCGGTGGTCGGTCTCACACAGGCCGAGCAGCCGCAGCTCGCTGCTCTCGAGCACGTTGCGGACGATGTTCGGCCCCCAGTATCCATAGCCGATGACGCCACAGCCCATCGGACGATTGATTCTTGTGATCATGCGACCCCCTTGCGGAATAGCACCGTCGGCAGCGTCCTTGCCAGGATTCCCAGGTATAGACCAAGGGTCCGCCGGCGCACGAATTCTATGTCCAACTCAACCATCTCCTCATAAGTCCGCTGATTGCGGCCGCTTACCTGCCACAGGCCGGTGATCCCGGGCTTGACCTCGAACCGCTCCCGATACCAATCGGGGTAGATCTCCGCCTCGTAGGGGATCACGGGCCTAGGCCCTACCAGTGACATCTGTCCGCGCAGGACGTTGAAGATCTGGGGGAGCTCATCGAGGCTGGTCTTGCGCAGCAGCCGGCCGACCGGGGTGATGCGGTCGTCGACGACGAGCTTGTACAGCTTGGCCTCGTCGGCGCACTCGGCCTCACGCGAGCTGATCAGCTTGTGGACGTACTCGCGATGGCGTGCCTCGTCGGCCCGCGCCCGCATCGTCCTGAACTTGAAGACCGTGAACGGCTTGCCGGAATGGCCCAGTCGTTGCTGGCGGAAGATCGCCGGCCCCGGCGAGGTGAGCCGGATTGCCAGCGCCGCCAGCAGCAGCACCGGCGCGATCACGATCAGGACTAGCAATGCGAGTGCGACATCGAGGCCTCGGATCGCGCGGTCGCGGTAGCGCTGAGGGCCGACCAGGGTAAGCGTCGTTGTCTCGGTGGTTGCGCTCATCGCAGGCTCAGCTCAACCTCGGCCGGCGCGTCCGGATCCCACGCAAAGGCCCGCATCGCTTCCACGACCCGCTCGAGCACGTCCTCGGTCATCGAGGGGTACATCGGCAGCGAGCAGATCTGCTCCGCGAGCCCCTCGGTCACCGGCAGCCGCGGCTGCCCTGCCGCCCGGTAGGCGAGCGAGCGGTGGATCGGGATCGGGTAGTGGATGCCGGTCTGGATGCCGCAGCGATCCAGGTGGGCTCGTAGCGCGTCGCGGAGGCGAGTAGTTACCACGTATTGATGGAAAACGTGATCCTCGCCCAAATCTGGCGCAATTGGTTGCGAAACCGGCACATCCGCCAGGTTTTCGGTAAGGCGGGCGGCGAGGCGTCTACGGTCATCGTTCCACCGATCGAGCAGCGGCAGCTTGACCCGTAGGACCGCGGCCTGGATTGCGTCCAGGCGAGCGGTGGTCCCGATCACGGTGTGGTGGTAGCGGGGGCGCTCGCCGTGGGAGCGCAGCAACCGGACGCGGTCAGCGAGCAGCTCGGAGCTCGTCGTGACCGCGCCACCGTCGCCCCATGCTCCGAGGTTCTTCGAGGGATAGAACGAGAAGCACCCGATGTCGCCGATCGTCCCGACCCTGCGTCCGTGGTAGCGGGCGCCGTGCGCCTGGCAGGCATCTTCGATGAGCCGCAGCTGCGTTTCCTCGGCCAGCTCCTGGATGGGAGCGAGATCGGCGGTCCGGCCGTATAGGTGGACGACGATCACGGCGGCGGTCCGAGAGGTGACCGCCGGCTCGATCGTCTCCCGCGTGGCCGTATGCGTAAACGGATCGACGTCGACGAACACCGGCGTAGCGCCGATAAGGCTGACGGCCTCGGCGCTGGCGATGAACGAGTTGGCCGGCACGATCACCTCGTCGCCCGGCCCGATCCCAAGTGCTCTGAGCGCCAGGATCAGTGCATCGGTGCCCGACGCGACCCCGACCGCGTGCTCGACCTCGCAGTACTCGGCGAATTCGCACTCGAACCGCTCCACCTCGACGCCTAGGGTGAATTGGCCTGTGCCCGCGAGCCGAGCGATCGCCTCGAGGATGCGCTCGTCGACGATCGGGTCACCGGAATCGACCCGCGTCAGGGGGATCCGGCCCTGCGGGCTCGCTGGGGCTGTTCCGAGCGTGGTCATCGTTATGCGGCCACCGAGGGGATGCACTCCATCGACGAAAGCTTTGCCTGCAGCCGCACGCGCGCCCGGTTGTGAAGTCCGTGGACCGAGGACTCGCTGCGCCCGAGGTGCTCGGCGATCTCCGACGGCGACAGGCCGTTCACATGGCGCAGAAGCGCCACTGAACGCTGATCCTCGGGGAGCGCGTTGAACGCCGCCAGCAGCGACCGGGGGCGGTCGTCGAATGTCGAGTCCGACACCACCCTGAGCTCGAGCAGGTGCTCGCGCGGTTCGGGCCGGCGCTGGCGCAGGTAGTCGAGCGCGAGGTTGCGCGCCACCCGCAACAGCCACGCTTCGAACGGTGCCTCCGGCCGGTACAGCGCGATCTTCGCGTACAGACGGATGAACACCAGCTGCGTGATGTCCTCCGCGTCGTGTGGATCGCGCAACAGACCCAGGAGGTATGAGTGGACCCGCGCGGAATAACGTGCGTAGAGGAACCGCAGCGCTTCGGGATCGCGTTCCTTGGCTTTCGCGAGAGCTTCCGTGAGCCTCAGCTCGCGACCGGGATGGAGATCCCGTTCCTGACGTTCTGAGAGCTTTGGTAGATCTAAGTTGACGACAACCATGAACAGTGAACCTTTGCTTGCTGCATGAAGGGTTCATGAGGTTTTGCAGACCGTCAATCGGCCGCCCGGGCCACGGCGCGTTCACCGGTTGAACGCGCCGGAACGATCGAAAGCTGGCGATATTTCGGCTGACGGCCCAGTTTCCGGCCCCGAAGCGTTCAATCGTTGAACGGACATTGGCCACATGGCCAATGCGGCGATCAGCCACAAATTTGGCGAAGGACTATCTCAAACGCCGCGGTCGGCCGGCTGAGAGGCCCTACGCGTCCCGCATCCGCCGTAGCGCGGCGACTGCGTCCTGGCGCGTATCCGCCTGCAGCTTGCGCATCAGCCCGCTGGTGTGGCGGCGCACCGTAGTCGCGCTGATGTCCAGACGCGATGCGATCTCAGAGGTGGCCAGGCCGGCCTCCAGCATCCCGAGCACCTGCGCTTCGCGCTCGGTCAAGCCCAGCTTCGCGGCCTCGGTTCCCACCGGAGAGTGGGAGTTGCGCAGTTCGACGAGCAGCTTGGGCACCAGCTCCCGCGGGATCGCGGCCTCGCCCGCCAGGACGCCCCGAACTGCGTGGGGCAGACGCTCGGGATCCATGCTCTTGAGCAGGTAGCCGGAAGCACCTGCACGCAGGGCATCGAGCAGGTCCTCGCGGCTGCTCGACACGGTCAGCATGATCACGTACGTGCCTGGCAGATTCCGTGTGATCCGCTCGGCCGCCGCGATGCCGCCCCCCGGCATCGCCACGTCGAGGATGCAGACGCGCGGGGAATAATTCTTGGCGGCGGCGACCGCGCCCAGCGCATGATCGGCCTCGGCGACGACCGTGAAGCCTTCGGCCTCGAGGATCGAGCGCAGGCCCTTACGGGTCGCGACGTGGTCGTCGGCGAGCAGCACCGTGACGGCGCTCTGGCCGGCCATCGTCATGGCAACTCGATCCGCAGCGTCGTGCCGGTGCCCGGGCGGGAGGAGATGCGGAACGCCCCGCCGAGGCTCTCGATCGAGTTGCGCATCGCATCGATGCCGAAGGCGTCTACGCGCCGCTCCGCCGCCGGGTCGAAGCCGTTCCCGTCGTCGCTGATCTGAAGAAGAAGGGTGCTGTCGCTGCGCTCCGCGCTGATCGTGATCGACCGCGCGGCTCCGTGCCGCAGGGCATTCGCGACGGCTTCTCGCACCACGCGGCCGATCGCCACCTTCTGCGCGAGCGGCGCGCTCAGTTCGGGGTCGACGTCGATCAGGAGCCGGGCGTTGCCGCGCTTGGCGGGGGCCGTGGCTGCTCGGGTGACGATCTCGCGCAGCGGCTGCTCTGCGGGTTGCTTGAGCTCGAGCAGGATCGTCCGCAGCGACGCCGCCATCGCGTCCGCTGTGTCCGCGATCTCCGGCAGCTCGCTGAGGTCCCTGCTGGTGATCATCCGCCGAGCCGTCATCGATATGAAGGTCAAGTCCTGGGAAAGCGTCTCGTGCAGGAGGTCGGCCATACGCTCGCGCTCCTGGGAAAGGAGCGCATCGAGTGCCGGCCGGTCTTCGTCGTTCTCGGTCATATATCGGCAGCAGACACATTAGGACGCGCATGTCTCAAATATCTGGCCACTCAATGCGTTTAAACGTCAGATGTACAGGAGGTTTCGCCAATATTCCGACTGGATGTGGGTAGAATTCGGCCGGGCGGGCCGCGCCTCGCACGCGCCGGACACCCACATACAAGAGAGAGAACGGGGCCGTAACGGTGGGTTCCAGCGACGCGATAGCGAAGACGTTGTCCAGATTTGCGCATCCTGTAGAAGGCAGCCTGCGGGTCTTGCTCGTCGACGATGACGCCGTGTTCCGCCGCGGCCTGCGCGGTCTGCTCGACCGCGATCAGATCGAGGTGGCCGGTGACATCTGGAGCGGCGACGCGGCGGTGATCAAGACCGTCGACGCGCGGCCCGATGTGGTGCTGCTCGGCATCCGCTCGCGCGAGACGGGGCTGGATACCTTGATCCGGATCCGTGCGCTGATGCCGCAGCTGCCGGTGGTAGTGCTCGCGGCCTCGCGCGATCCCGGCGACGTGATGGCCGCGGTGCTGGCCGAGGCTTCGGGCTACATCGTGCGCGACGCGAGCGTCGAGGAGATCATCACGGCGCTGCGCTCGGCGGTCGGGGGCGGCGTCTATCTGTCTCCGGCGGTGATGCCCGCGCTGCTCACCCGCGTGCGCGCGCTTGTCAGCGAGGCACCCGCGGTGCCGGCGGCCAACTTCCTGTCCGAGCGCGAGAACGAGGTGCTGGCGCTGATGGCCCGTGGCATGGAGAACGCGGAGATCGCCAGCGAGCTTCACATCACGGTCCGCACGGTCAAGGCGCACGTGTCGAGCATCCTCGACAAGCTCGGCGTCGAGAACCGCGTCCAGGCCGCGGTGATCGCCTTGCGGGCCGCGGAGCAGCCGGCGCCCGTCGTGGCTGGGATTGTCCCGGAGGCGGCGGTTCCCGGCGCGGACGGCGAACCTGCGCGGATCGCTCTCGCCGCTTCTTAAACGAGCTCCCCTGTCAGTTTTTGGCCGCTCGCCCCGTTAACGGGACGATGCGACTTTCTTACGCCTCCACGGGAGTGGCCCTTCTTGCCGTAGCTCTGCCGGCGAGCGCGAGCGCCAAGATCGTTCCCGTGATCCCGCCCGGTAACTCCGGCGCCAACCAGTACGTCGAGGTCGTCCCGACATCAGGCGGCGGCCAGCCGAGCAACAGCATCGGCGGCGGCTCCGGGGGCGGCTCGGGCGGCGGCGGTGGCAGCGCCGGCGGCAGCGGCAGCGCGGTCGCGCCCTCCACTGGAGCGGCGCTCGCCAAGCAGGGCTCGCTAGGACTGCTCGCGACGGTGCTCACGCGCTCGACTGCGCCAAGTGGCGTCACCGGCGTTGCCTCCAGTGGGAACACCCATACGACTCATCAGAAGGGGTCCCACAAGTCATCGACCGGCGTCGCCCCGGTCAGCGGGCCCGGATCGGGTCCGCCGAGCGGCGGGGCACCGCACCGGTCGGCCGCCTCGGAGGTGTTGGCGGCGTTGACCGGCTCGGCCACGCACGGCGGGCTCGGGTTCCTACTGCCGGCGATTCTCGTGGCAACGCTGCTTGGCATCGCGGCCTTCGGGCTGCGTCGAGCACGCGGCCATCAGGTATGACCATTAGGAGCCTTCGTACCGTCGTCCTGTCGGTCGCGCTCCTCGCGTCGGCTCCTCTGGCAAGCGCCAGCGCCGCGACCAACGGCGGCCCGCTGACCGCCGGCTTCTCGAGCGACTCGGCGCTCACCTACCAGTGGGCGAGCGCATCGAGCCGCCAGGTATGGCTGAACCGAGCCAACTCCGAGAACGCGCACATGGTCCGCTACGACCTTGCGTGGTCGGATTTCGCCACCAACTCCGTCTCGGGCAACCCCGCCGACCCCGGCAACCCTGACTACTCCTACCGGTTCAGCGTCCTGGACGCGGTCGTCAGGCAGGTCACGGCCCACCATCTGAAGATCCTGATGAACATCTTCCTGGCGCCGCGGTGGGCCGAGAACGCGAATGACCTGCCCGACCAGGCGTGCCACAGCAACCCTCCAGCGAGGGCGCTGAAGGACGGGACGTGGTGCCCGAACGCACAGGCGTACGGGCAGTTTGCGACCGCGGTCGCGCGCCGCTACTCGGGCACCTATCCCGACCCGCTGCACCGGGGCCAGTTCCTGCCGCGGATCCAGTACTGGCAGGCGTGGAACGAGGAGAACCTGTACTCCTACCTGAGCCCGCAGTGGGGAAAGAGCGGGCCGAACACCTACGTGCCGCTCAGCCCCGACATCTACCGCCAGCTGCTGGACTCCTTCTACCACGCGGTCAAGTCGGTGAGCAGCTCGAACGTCGTCGTGATGGGCGGGACAGCGCCCTACGGAGACGTCCCGCACTCCAACGGCCAGGGCACTGCGCGCATGCGGCCGCTGACCTTCGATCGCTACCTGTTCTGCCTCGCGTCCTCGCCCGGTTGTCCGGGCAGGAGCGACTTCGATGTGCTCGACCATCATCCATATGAGTTCAACGGCGCGCCCGACCAGCCGGCCCGGCTGAAGGACGACGTGACGGTGCCCGACATATGGCGCCTTACCCAACTGGTGCGCTCCGGGGTCAGCCGCGGCACCATCCAGCCGGCCACCCATAAGGGGATGTGGATCACCGAGATTGGCTGGGACAGCCGCCCCAACGCCCCGTCCAGCGATACCGCGGCGGTCTCGCTCCAGACGCAGGCGCGCTACGTCCCCTGGGCCGAGTACGTCCTCTGGCGCCAGGGCGTACAGACGATCCTGTGGGAGGAGATCCGCGACGCGGCGCCCAATTCTCCCTACACCTTCCAGAACACCGGCATGTACTTCTATAACGGCAACGCGAAACCGGCCTCGGCCAACTACCGCTTCCCGTTCTACGTGCGGCGCCTGTCCTCGAGCAGCGTGCTCGCCTGGCAGCTGCCGCCGATCAGCGGATCGCTGGCGATCTCGAAGAAGACCTCGTCGGGAGCATGGAAGCCGCTGGCCCGGTTCAATGTCATCGCCGGCCACGTGTTCACGACCGCGCTGCACATCCGCGGCGGCGCCGTGCTGCGAGCGCGGGTCGGCAAGCTGATCAGCGTTCCCTACAGCGTCGGGAGCTGATGGAATCCGTAGCCGCGCGCCTCGCGATTCGGTGGCCGCGGGCGCTGCGGCAACTCGACACGCGCATGGTGTCGGTCTGGGGACTGACATGCGCCGTAGTGCTGTATCTGGCGCTGGACGGCGGCGGCTACGACGTGGTCGTGCGCAACCAGGTGGGCGTGGTCGTGTGGTGGGCGGTGCTAGTGGCCGCCGCCGTCGGGGTGATCCCTGGCGGCCGGCTGAGCTCGCAGGCCCGTGGCGCGATCGCGATGCTCGGCGCGTTCGTGGTGTGGACCGCGCTCGCCGCGACCTGGTCGCAGAGCTCCGAGCGCAGCCTCGACGAGCTCTCGCGAGTGGCGTGCTACCTCGGCGTGCTGCTCCTGGCGCTCATGCTCCACCGGGACCGCGAAACGGCGCTGCGCAATACGCTCGGAGCGCTAGGCACCGTGATCGTCGCGGTCGCGGCGGTCGCGGTCATCTCGCGGCTGCGGCCGGGTAGCTTCTCCGGCGCCGGCCAGACCGCCGCCTTCCTGCCTGGCTCGCATCAGCGGCTCGCGTGGCCGCTCAACTACTGGAACGGACTGGCCGCGCTGATGGCGGTGGGATTGCCCTTGCTGCTGGCGATCGCCGCTTCCGCGAGGCGGCTGATCGTCCAGGCGATCGCGGCGGGCGCGGTGCCGCTGGTGGCGCTGTGCGCGTACCTGACGTTCTCGCGTGGCGGCGCGCTCGCCACCGCCGGCGGCCTGATCGTGTTCTACTGCCTGGCGGGCGATCGGATCCCGAAGATCCTCACCGGGCTGCTGACCGCCGCCGGCAGCGCCGTGCTGATCGCGGGCGCGGCGCACCGCAGCGCGATCGAGAATGGGCTGACCGGCGCCGTGGCGCGCCATCAGGGCTCGCAGCTGCTCGTCGCGCTGGTGCTGGTGTGCGCAGGAACCGCGATCGCACAGGCGGCGATCGCGCTGGCGGTGCGGCACGGGACGCGACCGCGCCTGCTCGTCGTTACGCGTGCGCGCGCGAGGCTGCTGCTGGCCGGCGGCCTGGCGGTGCTGATCGCGCTCGCGCTCGCGGTCGGGGTCCCCTCGAAGCTCTCACACGCCTGGAGCCAGTTCAAGCGGACCAATACGGCGGCGCTGTCGCACAACAACCTCAGCCGCTTCGGGTCGGCCAGCGGCAACGGCCGCTACGAGTACTGGAAGGTGGCCGTGCAGCAGAGCGGCAAGCATCTGGCGGGCGGGTGGGGACCGGGCACGTTCCAGCTCGTGTGGCTGCCCCACGCCCCCAACAGCGACTACGTCGAGAACGCGCATTCGCTGTACGTCGAGACGCTTCTGGAGGATGGCGCGATCGGGCTGGCCGTACTGGTTGGGTTCTTCGCCGTGGTGCTCGGCAGCGGCGTGCTCGCGGTGATCCGCTCCGAGCACGAGGTGCGGACCGGCGCGGCGGCCGTGACAGCCGGGTGCGTCGCGTTTTCGATCTCGGCCGCCGCGGACTGGGTGTGGCAGATCCCGGTGCTGCCGGTGTGCTTCCTGCTGCTCGGTGCGGCCGCGATGGCGCCGGCAAGGCGCCGCGTCGCCGCGGGGGTGCCGCCTGCGGGGACGGCCCCGCGGTCCGGGTCGGCGCGGTTCGGGTCGGGGCGGGCGCGGGGCGCGGCGCGGGTGGCGCTCGTTGCGGTGTCGCTCGCCAGTCTGGTGGCGATCGTGGTGCCGCTGACGATGACCAACGCGCTTCGCCAGAGCCAGAGCGCGGCCACCAGCGGTGATCTGCCGAAGGCGCTCAGCTACGCGCGCGTCGCCGCGCAGATCGAGCCGGGCGCGGCCTCGCCGCGCCTCCAGGAGGCGCTCGTCCTCGAGCAGCAGCACCATTTGACGGCCGCGCTGGCGGCTGCGCGCCAGGCGACGGCCAACGAACCCCTCAACTGGAGCACCTGGCTGGTCCGCTCCCGGTTGGAGGTCGAGACCGGGCAGCCGGCGGCGGCGGTGTACTCCCTGCGGCAGGCGCGCTTGCTGAACCCGCACTCGAGCCTGTGGCGGCTGGGATGAGCGCCGGCGTGGCATGAGCTCCGGTGCAGATCAGCCCGGTCCCGACGCCGGCGAGCTCGCGCCCGAGGAATCGGCCCTGGGCGACACGCTCATCCACGAGCGTCCCTTCCCCCGGGCCTCGTTCCGCGGCGCGCTCGGCCGCTACCTCGCTGCCGAGGACCCCGGCTACGGCCCGCGCCTGCCGCGGCTGCGGATGACCGTGGCGGCCCTCGCGCTAGTCGGGCTCGCGCTGATCGCGGTGGGGTTGGCGCAGGCGCTCGGATCGCTGTAGGGCGGGGGTTTTGGGCGGGGGTTAGTCGCGGTTCGCGGTTCCGGGGGGTGAACTGAAGCGTTTCGTGGTGGCTGAGCCGCCATTTGCCGTCGCGGTTCGCATTTTTCGTAAGTTTCAGCCCGGCCCCGCGTTTTGGGGAGCATGCGTGGGCAATGGGGTTCCTTCAAACGAGCGGCGCTGCTCGGCGCCGCGATCTGCGCCGTGCTCTCCGCGAGCGCGGCCGGCACGTCCGTTCCTTCGACGACGAGGCTGGGCGCCGACGTTCTGCCGGGGCTGGCCAAGGCACAGCGGCTCGGTTCGATCGACCCGGCCAAGACGCTGGTCGTCGCGGTCACGGTCAAGCACGACCTGGCGGCGATCGACCGCGCCGAGGCGGCGCTCTACGACCCCTCGAGCCCCTCCTACCACCAGTTCCTCACCCCCTCGGAGTGGCGTGCGCGCTTTGACGCGAGTCCCGCGCGACTCGCCGCGATCCGCCGCTTCGTCACTGCCCACGGCCTGACGCTCGTCAACCCCGATCTGCTCGGCGACTACGTGATGGCGGCGGGCACGGCCGCGCAGGTCGAGAGAACGTTCTCGGTGCGCCTGGTCCGCTTCCGCGACGCCGCGCACGGCTCGTTCTTCGCCAACACGAACGCCCCCACGGTGCCGGCGAACCTCGGGATCGACGCGGTGCTCGGCCTGGAGAGCCGTGACGCCTACCACCTCGCCGGGCTCACTGCTGCACGAGCCAAGGCCCCGTCCGGCACGCAGCCGCAGTGCGTGCCCGATCCCGCCGGCGGCCAGGCCTGCACCGGGATCATGCAGCCGCGCGATCTGTGGTCGGCCTACGACCAGCCCGCCAACAACCTCGGTCAGGGGCAGACGATCGGGATCATCGGCGAAGGCCAGAGCGCCGACGTGATCAGGGCGCTGCGCGAGTTCGAGCGCACCCGCGGGCTGCCGTTCGTCCCGGTCGAGGTCTACCACACCGACCCCGCGGACAAGAACGTCCCGGAGGCCAAGCGCGACGACAGCGGCCGCATCGAGTGGGAGCTCGACACCCAGTCTTCGACCGGCATGGCCCCCGACGTCTCCGAGGTGCGGCTGTACTTCGGCACGAGCCTGCAGCTGACCGAGCTGACAGGGGCGCTCGGCACCTGGGTGAACGATCCACGCGGTCCGCTCCAGGCCAGCGCGTCGCTCGGCGCGTGCGAGGACAACCCCGCGCTCGACGTGCTGCTCGGCGCCGCGCAGCGGGCCGACATGGCGCTGCTGGCGCAGGCCGCGATGGAGGGCCGCACGCTGTTCGCCTCAACCGGCGACACCGGCGCCGGCTGTTCGGAGGTCGTGTCCGAGAACGGCATCCAGTACGGCCCGATCCCAACGGACGAGTATCCCTCGGTCGACCCCAATGCGGTCGGTGTGGGCGGCACCATCCTGTACACCGACGGCAAGGGCCACCGGGTGCTCGAGCGGGCGTGGGACCACACCGGTGGCGGGCCAAGCCACTTCGTCGCGCAGCCGGCATATCAGAGGGGCGCCTCGCCGCTGTTGAGCGCCAACGCGTGCGTGACCAGCGGTGACGGAACCCCCTACCCGCCCGGCCAGCTGTGCCGCGGCGTTGCCGACGTGTCAGCGCTGAGCGGCGATATCACGATCTCCGTCGACCATCACCTGCGGGACCCGGGGCTGCCCTCTCCGATCTCAGCCAACGGCTACGACATGGTCGACTACTGCCCGCCAAACGAGCCGACCTCCACCACCGACCCGGTCTCGCCCGGGTGCGCGTACAACTCAAGGCCGGGCACGATGACCGACCACTTCTCTGAGGGAGGAACGAGCCTCTCCTCGCCGCTGTGGCTCGGGATGTGGGCGCGGGTCCAGGCCCACCACGATGCGGTCAACCCCAAGACGCTCGCGCCGAACCTCCGAAAGTCGCTCGGCTTTGCCAACTACGTGATCTACAAGCTCGCGCGGGGCGCGAAGACCGCACACGACTTCAACGACGTCACGATCGGCGCCAACCCGCTGCCGGCGGGCCCCGGCTGGGACTTCCCGACCGGGTGGGGCACGCCGAACGTGACGCTGCTGACCGAGGACGCAAGCCGCAACCACGGCACCGCGCCGGTGTCGCGCGCGCTGCCGGGCAAGACTAACCCGGCGCCGATCTACGCCACCGTTCCGAACCCGCCCAAGTGCAGCTACCTGTTCTACGACCCGTCCTCCGACGCGCCAGACGGCTTCACCGGACAGCAGGACGACCAGCTCGACATCGTCGAGGGCAACTTCGGCCTCACGCCCGACGGCACGAAGCTGCGCGTCGTGCTCAGCCTCAAGTCGCTGTCGAAGAAGATCCCGACCGGCTCGAACTACCTCGACTACGAGACCTACTGGGACTACACGCCACCCGGCGCCACGAGCCCGACGGTGTACGCCGTCGACGCGCAGGTGAACTCCTCGGGCCAGGTCACCTACACCGACGGCACGATGAGCGTCAGCACCGCGGGTGGCACCACCAACTACCAGTTCGTGCCGAACACGAGCAGCACCGCGACCGGCTCGTTCGGCTCCGGCCCGGGCGGCCGGGTCGAGGTCGACGCCCCGCTCAGCCAGGTCGGCTCCCCGAAGGTCGGCTCTGTGCTGAGCTCGCCGGGGGCGTTCACGGCCGACGGAATCAATGCGGTCGCGACCGGTGCGGGCTTCATCGCCGACCAGGACGGCCCGGGCAAGAGCTACACGCTCGGTCAGGCCACCTGCCTGGGCTAGCGGCGTCAGCGCGGGCTGCGGACGTCCTCTCCCTGGGGTGTTTGCGCCAGCCACCACCGCAGCCTGCGAAGCGCCCGCGAGGTGATCTGCTGGACGTTGGCGAGCGTGAGGCCCGTCACGGCCGCGATCTCAGCGCCGCTGAGGTCGCCGCCGAAGCGCAGCGCGAGCACCTCCCGGTCGCGCTCGTCGAGCTGCGCGAGCGCCTCAACCAGCTCCGGTGAGCCCGAGAACCGCGCCTCGGGTCCGGCGATCGCGCTGTCCAGGCGCGTGTCGAGCGGGTCGATCAGGATCGCGCGCTCGCCGCGCCGGTGGTCGACGAGCAGGTTGCGCGCGATCGTCAGCAGCCACGAGAGCTCCGATCCCCGGCGGGGGTCGAAGCGGCTGAACGCGCGCAGCGCCCGCTCGAACGTGGCCTGCGTCAGGTCCTCGGCCAGCAGCGGGTCCGCGCCGCGGTAGGCGAGAAACCCATACACGCGCCATACGTGGTCCTCGTAGATCCGCCCGAACTCCGAGGCGGTCGCTTCAGCTCGGCGCGGCTGCGGACTCACTCAAGACACCGCTGGTATAGCGCGTCGATATCGCTGACGAGCCGCTCCAGCCCGAACCGCGAGAGCACCCGCTCGCGCCCAGCAACGCCCGCTGCACGCGCCAGCTCCGGGTCGGTCAGGAGCGAGCGGGCGGCGGCGGCGAGCCCGAGCTCGTCGTCGGCGGCGGCCAGCTGACGCCGGGTCCCGACCGCGCTCGCGGTGCCGCCGACGTTCGTGCTGACCACCGGGACGCCCGCCGCCTGTGCCTCGATCAGGCTGACCGGGGTGCCCTCGTTGTCCGAGGTCTGGATCACCACATCGCTAGCGAAGCACACCGCGGGCATATCGCGGCGAAACCCGGCCCAGGTCAGTCGCGCTCCCAGCGCATCCGCCTCGGGCGAACGGCGCAGCTCCTCGCGCAGCTCGCCGTCGCCGACGATCAGGAAGTGGAGGTTCGGGATGTCACTGAGCGCCTGCGCGACACGCAGGAACCGGTCGACCCGCTTGATCGGCACCAACCGCGCGATCAGCGTCAGCACGCGCGCCTGCGGAGCGATGCCGAGCTCGGCCCGCAGTGCGTCGCGCGACAGCGCTCGCTGATCGGCCTCCACGGTGAACGCTGAGAGATCGAACCCCAGCGGCACGACCTCGAACTTCGACGGGCTCGCGACGGCCAGCGTCACCAGCTCGTCGCGCACCTCGTCGCTGACCGCGATCAGGCGTTTGCAGAAATGCGCCAGGAACCACTCGATCCGCCGGTACACCGCGGCAGTGCGCGGCGAGAAGTAGCCGGTCAGCGAGTGGCCGTGATAGGTGTGGATCAGGACCGGCCGCCGGCGACCGCCGCCCGCCAGCAGCGCCGCGACGCGGCCGAGCGTGCCGCCCTTCGCGGCATGGGTGTGGACGATTTGCGGCCGCAACCGGCGGATGATCCGCACCAGCGCCAGCAGCGCTGGGATGTCGCGCCAGCTCGGGTTGCGGCGCATCGAGTCGACCAGCACCGGCTGCACGCCGAGGTGCTCTGCCAGGTGATCCATGTTCCCTTCATCGGGTTCCTCGCGGCCGCGCACGAGGACGGTGGCGTAGCCGCGCGCGGCGAGCTGCTCGGTCAGCGTGATCGCCTGGATCGCCGGGCCGCCGATGTTGAGCCGGGCGATGATGCGGACGACGCGGATCGGGCCGTCCGAGCCGGCCGCGCTCAACCGCTGTCGATACCGGCTGAGGACGGCTGCGCGCCCTGGCCGGCGACCCGGACCGGGGCGATCACGATGTCGGCGGGCCGCCAGCGCGGCGTGTCGAGCACGGCGATTGCCGCGACGCCGGCGGCGGCGGCGACGGCGGCGACCGCCGCGATCGCGACGCTGCCGATCTGGTCGCCGATGACCGCCACCAGGCACAGGCTCCCCTGAGCGAGCGCGAGCGTCGCGGCGACCGCGCGCGGAGAGCCGACGGCGAGGCTGAGCCGGTGGGTGAGATGATCGCGGCCACCGGTAACGAGCGAGATGCCGCGTCGGCGCCTCGAGACGATCACCAGCGCAGTGTCGAGCACCGCGACCGCGACCAGCAGGGAGCCCGTCAGCATGCTGGATGCGTCGGATCGAATCAGGCGACAGGTTGCGATCGCCAGCGCGGCGACCAGGTAGCCGACCACCATGCTGCCCCCGTCGCCGAGGAAGATCTTCGCGGGTCCGGCCAGGTTGGAGGGCAGGAACCCCGCGCATGCGCCCGCCAGGGCGAACGCGAGGCCCGCGAGCACGGCCTCCCCGTGGATCGCGCCGACGACGCCGATTCCGACGGCCGACACGCAGCCGACCGTCCCGCAGGCCCCGTCCATGTTGTCGAGCAGGTTGAACGAGGTGACGAGCGCCACGACCCAGAACACCGTCACCAGGAAATCGAGCCCGTCGCCCGCGGTCGTCTCCCACTCCAGCCCCACGGCCACCAGCGAGATCGCGGCCAGCGCCTCGGCGACCAGCCGCCACTGCGGCGCGACGGCCGAGCGGTCGTCGAGCGTCCCGATCGCCCCCAGCACGATCGCCCAGCCGAGAATCACCAGCAGCCGGCCAGAGGCGCCGCCGACCGCGACCGCCGCGATCAGGAACCCGATCAGCACCGCCGCGCCGCCGAGAAACGGCGTCGGCGCGGCGTGCTTGCGGTACTCGCGCGGCCGGTCGTAGAAGCGCAGCCGCCGCGCGGCCTTGATCGCCAGCGGCGTCGCGATGAGTGATGTCGCCGCGGCGGCGCCGAAGCCGACCGTGGCGGACAGCTCAGCGTTCATGCGTAGCGAGGGGTTGCTCCGTCGCCCGCCCTGCGCGGAAATGGTCGATCGTTCGTTCGAGGCCTTCGCGCAGAAGCACCGACGGGCTGTATCCAAGCTCCGTCCGCGCCAGCGTGAGGTCCGCGAGCGAGTGCCTGATGTCGCCGGGTCGCGGCGCCGCGTAGACCGGGCTGACGTCGGAGCCGAGCAGATCGCGCAGCTCCGCCACGAGCCGGTTCAGCGTCACCCGCTCCCCGCAGGCGACGTTGTAGACGTTCCCCGCGACGCTGGGCGCGTCGACCGCGAGCAGGTTCGCATCGACGACGTTGGCGACGTAGGTGAAGTCGCGCGACTGCTCGCCGTCGCCGAAGATCACGGGCGGCTCACGATCCATCAGCGCGGTGATGAAGTTCGGGATCACCGCCGCATATTGGGAAGTCGGGTCCTGATAGGGGCCGAACACGTTGAAGTACCGCAGCGACACGGTCTCGAGCCCGTACACGCCGTGGAAGCTGCGGGCATAACCCTCGCCGGCGAGCTTCGCCGTGGCATACGGCGAGATCGGGACCGCGGGACGGTCCTCGCGCTTGGCGTCGGCGCCCGAGCCCGAACCGTAAACCGAGGATGAGGAGGCGCACACCACGCGCCGAACCCCGTGGTCACGCGCAGCCAGCAGCACGTTGAGCGTGCCGATCACGTTGGTCGCGTTGCTGGTCAGCGGGTCCTGGACAGAGCGCGGCACCGAGGGAAGGGCGGCCTGGTGGAAGACGACCTCACATCCCGTGACCGCCTTGTTGACGCGCTCGTAGCTCTGGATGTCGCCTTCGATCAGCTCTACGTCTCCCTCGAGCCGGGCCATGTTCGAGCGCTGGCCGGTGGCGAAGTTGTCGAGCACGCGCACCGCGAAGCCGTGCTCGAGCAGCCGCGCGGCCAGGTGCGAGCCGATGAAGCCACCGCCGCCGGTGACGAGCACCCTGGTGGCGGTCATGCGACCGCGGCGTCCCGTTCGCCCTCGCGCTCGGCCGCCTCCATCGCGAGCTCGGCGCGCTGGAAGTCGATCACGTCGTCGAGCGCCTGATCGAGCGTACGTTGCGGGGCCCACCCGGTCAGCTCCTGGAGCGCGGCGGTGTCGGGACGGCGGCGGCCGAGCTCCTCGAAGCCGTCGTCGTAGGCCTCGTCGTAGGGGACGAATCGGATCTGCGAGCGCGACTCGACGCGGTCGATGATTCGCTGCGCCAGCGCTAGGATCGTGATCGGCTCGGGGTTGCCGATGTTGAACGCGCGGCCGATCGCGCCGTCGTTCTGCGACAGCGCGAGGATCGCCGACACCGCGTCGAGCACGTGCAGGAAGCAGCGGGACTGGCTGCCGTCCCCGTACACGGTCACCTCCTGCTCGGCGATCGCCTGGCGGACGAAGCGGGGCACGACCATGCCGTACGCGCCGCGCTGCCGGGGCCCGATCGTGTTGAACAGACGGATCACGCTCGTCTGCGCGTCGTGCTCGCGGTGATAGCCGTAGGCGATCGCTTCACCGTAGGACTTGGCGATCGCGTAGGACCAGCGGCTCTTCAGCGCCGACCCGAGCACACGGTCTGAGTCCTCGTGCAGGGCGCCGTCGGAATTCTTTCCGTAGACCTCGGAGGTGGAGGCGAACACGAGCCGCTTGCCGAGTCTTGCGGCGGTCGAGACGACCACGTCGGTGCCGTGGACGATCCGGCGCAGCGTCTCGAGCGGGTTCGCCACGACCAGCTTGACGCCGACGGCCGAGGCCAGGTGCAGGCAGATGTCGCACTGCGCCATCAGCTCATCGACGAGCGAGGCATCGGTCACCGACCCCTCGAACAGCTCGATCGAGCCGTTCGCCGCCAGGTGCTCGATGTTGGCGCCCTTGCCGGTGCTGAAGTCGTCGAGGATCAGCACAGCCTCCGCACGTGCGACCAGCGCGTCGGCGACGTGCGAACCGATGAACCCGGCCCCACCCGTAATCAGATATCGCAAGCTTGGGTCCTCCTCATCGCTGAGGGCATGCCACCGAGACCCCCATATCGCCTGCCCAATGAACCCTGCTGCGCCTACGGCACGATCGTGCTCGTTGGCGGCGCGCATCGTATAACCGGATGGGGTTCATTTGCAACGCCGGTTTCAGCTTCTTTTCAGCCTGCTGCAACGAGGCTGCAGGAAGCAGGTTTCGCGGTTTTCCGAAATCTGGTGTGAAGGCGGGGCCGCACGACGCCTCTGTCAAGCAGCGTCTCTGCGACCAACGCGCCCTTGGTCATCCATGACATCCGCGCCAACCCTAGCGCGTTACTGCCGGAGTCCGGCGGCTGGTCAACAGCCTGCCCCCGGGGTCGGGCTGGTTCGCCCGTGGCGCTCCGCGGTCAAGCGCCGTCTGTCGGCTGAACGCCCGCGGCCCCGCTGGGTGTATCGTTCGTGAATCTGGATTCACCCGGGCGCACAGCGGGTCGTGCGCCCCCTGAGAGGAGACGAGTCGTGGATTTGAACGACACGCCTGAGCAGTCCGAATACCGCAAGCGGGTGCGCGGCTGGCTCGAGGAGCACAAGGGCGAGGCCCCGCCGCGATCGGGGTCGTTTGAAGACGACGCCTACATCGATGCGCGGCGCGGCTGGCAGCGGCGGCTCGCCGAGGCCGGGTTCGCCGGCGTCACCTGGCCCAAGGAATACGGCGGCCAGGGGCTAGGGCCGATCGAGCAGGTGACGGTCAACCAGGAGATCTCCCGCGCGGGCGTGCCTGGGATCCTCGATGTGATCGGGATCGGGATGCTCGGGCCCTGCCTCATCGCCCACGGGACCGAGGAGCAGAAGAGCCGCCACCTCGGCCCGATGCTCCACGGCGACGAGGTGTGGTGTCAGCTGTTCTCAGAGCCGGCAGCCGGCTCTGACCTCGCCGCGATCCAGGCCCGCGCGCGCCAGAACGAGGACGGCAGCTGGACGCTGAACGGCCAGAAGGTGTGGACCACCAATGCGCAGTTCGCGTCGTTCGGGCTGCTGCTGGCGCGGACCGACCCCGATGTCCCCAAGCACAAGGGACTGACGATGTTCATCGTGCCGATGGACGCCGACGGCGTGACCGTGCGAGGGCTGCGCCAGATCTCCGGCGAGGCCGAGTTCAACGAGGTGTTCTTCGACGACGTGAAGCTGGGCGAGGACGCGGTGGTCGGCGGCGTCGGAAACGGCTGGGGCACCGCGCTGACCGTGTTGATGTTCGAGCGGCTGACGATCGGCTTTGGCTCCGACTCCTACGGTTCGCCGGCACGGCTGGCCGAGACGCTGGCCGCGGACCCCGTCGCGAGCCGCGACACCGAGGTGCGCGAGCGGCTGGGCGAGGTGATCAGCGAGCTGCTCGCCGTGCGCTTCAACGGCTACCGCGCGCTCACGGTGCTGGCGAAGGGCCAGATTCCCGGCCCCGAGGCGGGGCTCGCCAAGGTGACGCTGGTCAACGCGGGCATCGCCGCCACTGACCTCGGCGTCGACGTTGTCGGCCCGGAAGCGCTCGACACCGACAACGACTGGAGCTACCTGGTCTCGTTCCTCCCCGGCCTGAAGTCTGCCGGCGGCACCGAGCAGATCCTCCGCAACACGATCGGGGAGCGTGTGCTCGGCCTGCCCCCCGAGCCACGACTCGACAAAGGGATTCCGTTCAGCGAGTTGCGCTCCCGCGAGCGCGAGGCGGTGGCGGGATGAACTTCGCGCTGTCTGACGAGCAGGTCCTGCTGCGGGAGGCGGCGCGCGGCGCGCTCTCGAGGTTCAGGACGATCGAGCTGGCCCGCGACGCGCTCGAGAAACCGGACGCGCTGCCGGACCTGTGGCCGACCGCGGTGGAAGCGGGCTGGCCCGGGCTGCTGATCGACGAGGACAAGGGCGGAGCCGGGCTCGGCGCCTTCGACGCGCTGCTGGTCGCCGAGGAGTGCGGCCGCGTGCTGGCGAGCGTCCCGCTCCTGGGGCTGCTTCCGGCGAGCGCAATCCTCAACGCGGCCGGCGATGAAACGCTCGGACTCGTCGCGGCGGGCGAGCTGCGACCGGCTTACCTACCGGCGCGCCCGCCGGATGATCTCGAGCAGCGCTGGACGGTCGACGCCCGTCATGGGATGGGCCGTCTGGACGCCCCGAAGGCCACGGTGGAGGCCGCCGAGGTGGTGCTCGAGGGTGATGTGGCGTTCGTGCCGGACGCCCCGGGAGCAGCGCTGTTCGTCGCGATCGGCGTCGACTCGGGCGGTGCGCCCGTGGCTGTGGCCGTCGAAGCGGGCGCCTCTGGCGTGTCGGTGGAGCAGGTCATCCGCTATGACGCGACCCGGTCGCTGGCGCACGTCGCATTGGACGGCGCCCGCGGTCGCCGGCTCGACGTCGGTCCGGATGCGTTTGCGGACGCCTGGTACCTGGCGCAGGCGCTGATTGCCGCCGAATCGCTCGGCGCGGTGCAGACCTGCCTCGACGTCAGCGTCGCCTACGCGAAGGAGCGCTTCACGTTCGGCCGCGCGATCGGCTCCTACCAGGCGATCAAGCACGAGCTGACCGAGGTGCTGCGCCGCCTGGAGAACGCGCGCGGGCTTCAGTACTACGCCGGCTGGGCACGCGAGTCAAAGCCTGACGAGTTCCCGCTGGCGGCGAGCGCGGCGCGCTCAGCGGCCGGCCGCGCACTCGATTTCGCCGCCCGCTCGATGATCAGTGTGCACGGCGGCATCGGCGCGACCTGGGAGCACGACGCGCCGCTGTTCTTCCGGCGCGCACAGCTGTCGCGCCGGCTGCTCGGCGGCACGCGCGACGCGACCGACCGGGTGGCGGGCGAGACGATGCGGAACGCGGCGGCGGCTTGAGGGCTTGGCGGCGAGCCGCGGCGAGCCCCTTCGGGACCTCGGCGCCCGCGCCGGGACCTACCTGAACACCGAACCCGGGAAGGTGCCGTCGGTGGTGTGCGTGCCGCCCCCGGCGGTCAGCTCCGCGATCGTCCCGAGCACCTCGATGCGCGGCGGCTCATAATCGGGCTTCTCCGGGGCCGGCCCGGCGGAAGGCGGCGTAGGGCTTCGCTGCGGCCGCGGCTGAACCGGCGGGGACTGAGGTCTGCTTCGCTGCTGCTCGGTCACGCGATTTCCCTGTGCCCCTGCCGTCGGACGAGCGTACCACGGGCATCTTGGCGGCCCTGGGGGCGGGGTAGGTCGCGGGGCGGCGCGGTCGCGGCGGGGGCGTAGGTCGCGGAGGCGGGGTAGGTCGCGGGGCCGGCGCGCTCGCGGCGGGGGCGTAGGTCGCGGAGGGTCGGGGGGTCGCGGCGGGGGCGTAGGTCGCGGGGGCGGGGCGCGGAGGGCCGGGCCGCCACCCGGAGAAATGTCGCACGATCGCACCGCCGCTCGGACGGAGGCAGAAAACTCCGGGTCAGCCTGACTTTTGTGCGTTTCTCCCTCGGAGCGCCGGAGCGTGCGACATTTCTCGGCTCGGGCAGCGCCCGCGCCCGGGGGTCGCCGGGGTTCGGACCGCGCCCGCGCCCCGGAGCCGCCCCGCCCCCGCCCGCGCCCGGGGGTCGCCCGGGCTCGGGCCGCGCCCGGGGTCGCCGGGGCTCGGGAGGCGCCCGCCCCCGGAGCCGCCCCGCCGCCGCCCCGCCCGCCCCCGCCCCGCCCCGCCCCCGCCCCGCCCCGCCCACTTGCGCGGTGAATCCGGATTCACTACCATGTGAATCTGGATTCACGCCACGCCGCTCGCGGTAGAGGAGCCGATCGCAAAATGGCCACGCTTGCCGACCCCGCCCGCACCGACCCCACAACCGCCACCGACCCCGCCCGCACCGCCCCCACAACCGCCGCCGATCCCGCCCGCACGGTCCTGAACCAGCCGCCGCCGCTTCAGCCGGTCAATCTGTTCGAGGTCGACGTGGCGCTGCGGGAGGCGCTCGTGCGGGAGGGCGGCGAGTGGGGCGTCGAGCGCGCGCGGGAGGCCGGCGCGGTCGCCGGCTCTCAGGAGACGCTCGAACACAACCGCCGGGCCGAGCGCAACCTGCCGATCCTGCGCACGCACGATCGCTACGGGAACAGGATCGACGAGGTCGAGCTGGATCCCTCCTGGCACTGGCTCCTGAAGGGGGCGATCGAGCGTGAGATCCACGGGCTCCCGTGGCGCTCGCAGGAGCCGGGCGCGCACGTCGTCCGCGCCGCCCTGTTCACGCTGTGGAGCAACGCCAACGACGGCGTCATGTGCCCGGTGTCGATGACCTACGCGGCGGTGCCGGCGCTGCGAGAGGGCGCGCCCGACCTCGCGGCTGAGTGGGAGCCGCGTCTGACCAAGCCCGATTACGAGACCGGCGCGCTGGCGGGGATGGCGATGACCGAGCGCCAGGGAGGCTCCGATGTGCGGGCCAACATCACGCGCGCGGAGCCCCTGGACGGCGGGCGCGGCGAGCCCGCGCCCGGCGATCCCTATGAGCTCCACGGCCACAAGTGGTTCTGCTCCTATCCGCCGTGCGACGTGTTCCTCGTGCTGGCGCAGGCGCCGGGCGGGCTCTCGTGCTTCCTCGTCGAACGCGGGTCCGGAATGGAGTTCCAGCGGCTGAAGGACAAGCTCGGGACGCGGTCGCTGCCCTCCAGCGAGGTCGAGTTCCACGGCGCGCGCGGGCTGCTGGTGGGCGAGGAGGGGCGCGGCGTGCCGGCGATTATCAGGATGGTCAACCACACCCGGCTGGACTGCCTGCTCGGCGCGATGACCGGGCTGCGGCGCGGGACGCTCGAGGCGATCCACCACGCGCGGCACCGCTCGGCGTTCGGCGCGCTGCTGGTCGACCAGCCGGCGATGCGCAACGTCCTGGCGGATCTGGCGCTCGAGTCCGAGGCCGCCACCACCGCCGCGATGCGAGTCGCCCGCGCCTACGACTCGCGGGACGAGCCCGCGTTCCGGCGGTTCGCGACCGCGGTCATGAAGTATTGGGTCTGCAAGCGAGCGCCTGCGCACGCCGGCGAGGCGCTCGAATGCCTCGGTGGCAACGGGTTCATCGAGGACTCGGGCATGCCATTGCTGTATCGCGACGCGCCCCTGAACTCGATCTGGGAGGGCTCTGGCAACGTCGCCGCGCTCGATGTCCTGCGGGCGATCGTCAAGGAGCCCGAGGGCCTCCCCGCGTTCATCGCGGAGTGCGAGTTGGCGGTCGGTGCAAACGCGGCATTGGACGCCCACCTGAGCCGTCTGCGTGACGACTCGACCGCGGTGTTCGGGCGTCAGGATCCCCAGTTCGAGGCACGGCGGATCGTCGAGGACCTCGCGCTCGCGCTCCAGGCCTCGCTGCTCGTTCGACACGCTCCCGCGCCAGTGGCCGACGCGTTCTGCGCGTCGCGCCTTGACCGGGAGGGCGGCCGGGTCTACGGCACGCTGCCCCCCGGCGTCGACGCCAAGGCGATCATCGGGCGCGCGCTTCCCGTATGAGCGCAGTCGAGTACGAGGTCGACGGGCGGATCGCGCGCCTCACCCTGAACCGCCCCGACCGCGGCAACGGCATCACCTCCGAGCTCACGGACGAGCTCCAGCAGTCCGTGGAGCGGGCCGACCTCGACCCCGACGTGCACGTGCTGCTGCTCTCGGGTGCCGGCAAGGGCTTCTGCGGCGGGTACGACCTCGTGGCCTACGCCGAGGACCGGATCCCCAACCACGACCCGTCGGAGCCGTGGGACCCGATGCTCGACTACACGTTCATGAGTCGCAACGTGCGCGCGTTCATGTCGCTGTTCCACTGCTCCAAGCCGGTCGTCTGCAAGGTGCATGGCTTCTGCGTCGCGGGCGGCACCGACATGGCGCTGTGCAGCGACCTGCTCGTGATCGCTGCCGACGCGAAGATCGGCTATCCGCCCGCACGCGTGTGGGGGTCGCCAACGACCTCGATGTGGGCCTACCGCCTCGGCGCCCAGCGCGCCAAGCGGCTGCTGTTCACCGGAGACTCTCTGTCGGGAGCGCAGGCGTACGAATGGGGGCTGGCGATCGAAGCACCCGCACCGGATGCTCTCGACGAGCGGACCGAGGAGCTCGTGAGGCGCATCGCCCGGGTCCCGGTCAACCAGCTCCAGATGATGAAGCTGCTGGTCAACCAGTCGCTCTACTCCCAGGGGCTTCACGCGACGCAGCTGCTGGGGACCGTGTTCGACGGGATCGCGCGGCACACCAAGGAGGGCTACGAGTTTCAGGCACTCGCCGCGCGCGAAGGGTTCCGCGCCGCGGTGAAGGCACGCGACGAGCCGTTCGGAGACTACGGTCGATGACGGTGGTCGCGACCACGCGCGAGCGACTGCTGCACGCCGCACAGGAGCTGATCGAGCAGGGCGGCTACGGCGCCGCATCGGTGGTGGCGATCGCGGACCGCGCCGGGTTGGCGGCGGGCACGCTGTACCGGCACTTCGGCTCCAAGGAAGAGCTGTTTGTCGAGGTGTTCCGAACAGTGTGTGATCGAGAGGTCGAGGCGATGCGGGCCGCCGCCGAGGCGATGCCCGCTGGCTCGACCCACGTCGACCGGCTTGAGACGGTGCTGGCGACGTTCGCCGAGCGCGCGCTTCGCAACCGCCGGCTGGCGTGGGCGCTTCTTGCAGAGCCCGTCGACCCGCTGGTCGATGCCGAGCGGCTCGCCTACCGAGAGCGGTACGCCGCGCTCACCGCGCAGGCGCTGCGCGCGGCGATCGCCGCCGGAGAGCTGCCCGACCAGAACGTGGAGCTGACCGCCGCGGCCCTGGTCGGCGCCTGCGGCGAGGCGCTGGTGGGGCCGCTGTCGCCGGTCGCTGGCCGGCGCCCCGCGCGCGAGGAGATCGTCGCCGCGCTGCGCGTGTTCGTGCGCCGCGCGGTGGGAGCGAGCGCTTGAGCGACGCGGCGGTCCGGGTCGAGTGCGACGGGCCGGTGCTCACCGTGCTGCTGTCGCGACCCGAGCGCCGCAACGCGGTCGACGGAGCAACGGCGGAGGCGTTGGCGGACGCGTTCCGGGCATTCGACGCGGATCCGGACGCTGCGGTGGCGGTGCTGCACGGCGAGGGCGGGGTGTTCTGCGCCGGCGCCGACCTGAAGGCCGTCGGCACGGCTGACGGCAATCGCGTCGAGCGCGATGGCGATGGGCCGATGGGGCCGACTCGGATGCGGCTCTCAAAGCCGGTGATCGCGGCGGTCGAGGGCCACGCGGTCGCGGGCGGGCTCGAGCTGGCGCTGTGGTGCGACCTGCGGGTGGCGTCCGACACAGCGGTGTTCGGGGTCTTCTGCCGCCGGTGGGGGGTGCCGTTGATCGACGGGGGAACCGTTCGCTTGCCGCGGCTGATCGGCCTTTCGCGCGCGATGGACATGATCCTGACCGGCAGGCCGGTGGACGCCGCAGAGGCGCATGCGATCGGGCTGGCGAACCGCGTAGTGCCGCCCGGGCGGAGCCGAGAAGCGGCCGAGCAACTGGCGCATGAGCTTGCCCGGTTCCCCCAGACCTGCATGCGCGAGGACCGTCTGTCGCTGCTCGAGTCGATCGGCCTCACCGAAGCCGACGGGATCGCCGGCGAGCTTCAGCACGGCATGCGTTCGCTCGCCGAAGTCCAGCAGGGCCTCGAGCGCTTCAGGGCCGGGGCGGGACGCCACGGGTCATTCGATTAGCCCTTCGCGGCCAATGCCTAACACCTGAACTGCCTGGCAGCGCTCACGCTCCGGATCCTGACCGGATGGGCGTGGTCGGTGAAGGCGACGGTCATCACGAGCTTGAAGACGGTCGGCTCGCAGGATGCCGGCGGGATCTTCAGCGTGTCCTGACTGGCGGGGAGCGTGCCGTTGAAGCCGGCTTTGCTCCAGATGACCCAACCGCTTCGGTTGTTGGGGGACTGGTAGTACGGGATGAAGATCTCCAACGCTCCTCTGACCTTCGCCCCTGGATGGCTCCCGTTGCAGCGGACCGCGCCCGTGGCGGTCACGTTCGGGTGCTTGGCGGTCCCGACGAAGAACGGCGTGCCGGAAGTCACCACGCAGCCGTCGGAGCTGGCGGTGCCCGACACCGGCGAGCCGGAGACAGCGACGGGCAGCCCAGCCGACCTCGACGACTGGAAGTAGTCGATCGCGCGATAGCTCGCGAATCTCGCGGTGATCCGGTGCTGCCCGGCCGCGTCATAGGCGGTCGAGCATTGGGCGTAGCGCGAGCGCGCCGCTCCGGTGAGCGGAACCTGCTTGCAGCCGCTCACCAGTGCTGCATCGTCGTAGAAGTCGACATACCCGTCGAGCTCGATCCCGCTTATGTCGCGCGGCTGGCTGATGCTCGCGGTGTAGGTCAGGAACTGACCGGGGCGCGGCGCCGTGGCGGATGCGGCGAGCACGGCCCTGGTGCGGATCTTCACAACCTTGTAGGAGACCGTCGTGCTCGACCCCGACTGCTGGGGGGCGAGGGGGTGGAACGTCGCCCGGACACGGCGCTCGCCAAGGGCACTGAAGTTCGTATCACACGTGGCTCGGTAGCTGCCGTGGACGCTCTGCACCGGCTGGCTGCAGACTTGCGTCCCGTCGATGTAGAAGCCGACGTAGCCGTCGGGCGTGCCGAAGCTCGTGGTGACGGTGGCCGTGATCGCGACGCGCTCGTAGATCATTCCGACGCTCGGCTTTATCGCGAGCTTGGTGGTCGAGCTCGCGTTCCCTGTGCCGAGCACGGTCGCGGTCACCGACTGCGGGTGGTAGTCGATTCTCAGCGACTCGAGCTTCGACCCCGAGCAGCCGTACAGCAGCGTGGAGCCGGGCGGAGCGTTACCGAAGGTTCCGGCAACTGATCCGGTGGTCGCAATCAGCGTCAGGACCTGCCCCACGGGCAGCGGTTTGCAGCGGGAGGTAGAGGAGAGCCCGAGCTGGGAGCCGCCGAGCTTGACCGCGCCACCGGCCTTGAGCTGTGGGTAGTCCGTTCCGGCTGTTCCCCCCGGTCCTGCGATCGTGAACCTCACCGCGCTCGCGGAGTCAAGCGTGACGCCCCCCTTGACGGTCAGGCTGCCGGCCGGCGAACCGCCACGCCCTGGCTGGATCAGGCCGCCGGCCGATATCAGCGGTCCGGTCGTCACGTCGCCGCCGAGCGGCACATCCTCGAGCGTGACCGAGTGGCCGTCCGTGGCGTTCAGCGCGTTCGCGCCGACGGATCCGTTCGCCTCCGCCATCTGGCCTGGGTAATGGGGGTCGCCGGCGATCGTGATCGGTCCCACCTCCACCTTGCTCATGCTGATCTCCCCGCCGTTACGCACGTTGACACGAAGCGGCGCCGCGCCGGTGACCGCTCCGCTGACGGCCAGCTCAAAGCCCTTGTGGCCATCGACCTCCCACGCCTGGGAGGCAGCGAGCGAGAGCGGAAGAGCCAGGTTGAAGATCCCGAACGACGCTCCACCACTGGGAGTCAGTTCGCTGATCCCGCCGGCGCCGAGCGTCAGCTGGTTGCCGGTGACCTCATAGGAGACCTTGTCGTCGATCGACAGAGCACCGGCTGTCAAGCCTGTGACGTCGTTTTGGCTGAAGGTGGAGCCGCCGCTCAATGCGGGAAAGGTGAGCTTTGCAACCGAGCCGCTCGGAGCGTGACCCCCGACCCAGTTGGCGCCGTTAGACCAGTACGGGTTGTTTCCCTTCCCGGCCCACGTGTAATAGCTGCTCGCGGCTGACGCCGTCGCTACCAAGACCGCCACGACCAGGATCACGATCGCGGCAATGCCTGATACAGCCCTCACCCCAGCGGTGCCCATGCTCGAAGCGTTTCACAGCGCGCCACCCCCGGCAAGCCGGTGGCGCCCGGGTCGGCGGCGGGCGTAACCCGTACGATGCGGACGATGGCGGTCGTGTGCGTGCATGGTCCCCTGCGCAAGCTGGCGGGCGATCGCGCCGAGCACCGTACTGAGGGGGCGACGGTCGAGGAGCTGCTGCGGGCGCTCGAGCGTGAGCATCCGGGCCTGACCGGCTGGATCCTCGACGAGCGGGGATTGATCAGGCGCCACATCAACGTATTCGTGAACGGCGAGCGGGGTCGTGAGCGGACCGCGGTCGAGCCCGGCGACCGCGTCGAGGTGCTCCCGGCGATCACAGGAGGTTGAAGGCGTGACCGAGCTTTTGGTTGGAACGAAGAAGGGCCTGTTCGCGCTGGAGGGAGAGCCCGGGGCCCCGTTCGAGATCACGGGGCGCGCGTTCGCCGGCGAGCCGGTCGACTTCGCCGTCCGCGACCCTCGCTCCAGACGCGTGCTGGCGACGACGACCTCGCCGTTCTACGGGCCGAAGATCTTCGTCAGTGACCGTGTGGTCGGCGACTGGGAGCAGGCCGAGGGCGTTGCACTGCCAGAGGGCGGGGAGGAGGCGCTCGCGCGCATCTGGGTCATCGCCTGCGGCGAGGCCGACGGCACGCTGTACGCCGGCGGCGACCCCGGCGTGCTGTTCGCCAGCGGCGACGGCGGCGCCAGCTGGGAGCTCAACACGCCGCTGTGGGAGCACCGGCTCGCCGAGGAGTGGCAGCCCGGCGGCGGCGGACTGTGCCTGCACTCGATCGCGACCTGGCCGGGCGAGCCGCAGAAGCTGGCGGTCGGAGTCTCGGCAGCCGGCGTGTGGCTGACCGAGGACGGCGGCGCCTCATGGCGCCGGGGCAACGACGGGATCGTCCCGCGCTACCTGCCCGAAGCGACGCCCGTCGAGAACAGGGCGCTGTGCATACATCACCTCGAGCGGGCGCCGCGCCGGCCAGAGCGTCTGTTCATGCAGTTCCACGGCGGCGTCTACCGCTCCGACGACGCGGGCGCCTCATGGAGCGACATCGGCGCCGGACTTCCGTCCGACTTCGGCTTCCCGCTGGCGGTCGATCCCTCGGACCCCGACAGCGCGTTCGTGATCCCGCTCGTCGCCGACATGGACCGCGTGACGCCGGATGGCCGGGTTCGGGTCTACGAGACGCGCGATGCGGGACAGAGCTGGACACCTCGCGGCGACGGGCTTCCCCAGCGCGACGCCTACCTGACGGTTCTGCGCCAAGCGTTCGCCTGGGCGGGCGAGGGCGACTCGATGCAGCTCTACTTCGGCGCGACGTCCGGCGAGCTGTTCGCCTCCGCGAACGCGGGCGCCACCTGGTGGACGGTCGCTTCGCGGCTGCCGCCGGTGTACTCGGTCAGGGTTCTGGACTAAAAGTCCGCGCCCACCGGACGAGCTCCGCCACCTGCTCTGCGGTGAGCCCCACCGCCGGGTCGGTGCGGATCAGCAGGGTCGGCCCTGCACGCTCGGCCGCCCAGGCCGCGCAGCGATCGTCGTGGTCGTCGTCGACCCAGGCCAGCGGGCGCGATCGGCCGGCGTAGGCGTCAATCGCCGGCAGCTTCCAGTGGTCGGTGCCGAGTTGGCTGCGCGAGAACGTCAGATGCGGGAGCGGCCCGGGAAGGCTCAGCGCGCGCGGCAGGTACTCGTTGGCCTTCTCCTCCCAACCGCTGCACCAGATGCACTCGTACGCGACCGACAGCTCGCGCAGGTGTTCGCCGGCAGCGGACGAAAGGAAGTGGGCGATCCCGTCGACCATCTCGAACCTGCCCTCGGGAGGTTGCGCAGGGTCAAACCCGAACAGCGAGATGACGCCGTCGATGTCGATCAGGAGCAGCGGCTTTTTCATGTCGGACTCGGTGCTGGCGTGCGCCGGCCGTCGATCTGCTGTACTTCGCCGACCAGGTTCAAGGCCGGAGCCAATGCTGCCGAGTACCAGCGTGAGGCGGCACTGCGCCTCTGAGGCTTCCGCTCCAGGCGTTTCATGATGACTCCACTGCTAGGCATTCTGCTCGCGCTCGCATGCGCGCTCGCGACCAACGTAGGGTTTCTCTACAAGCATCGCGGCGCGCGCGCCGCGCCGGCGGTGGACATGCGCCGGCCGCTGTGGTCGGCGCGCTCGCTGTTCTCCTCACCGCTGTTCGCGATCGGGATGCTGATCGCGTCCGGCGCGTGGCTGTTCCACGTCGCGGCGATGTCACTGGCGCCGCTGTCGCTCGTGCAGGCGGTGCTGGCAGGTGGCGTCGTGCTGCTGGCCGTGATGGCCGAGCGGATCTTCGGCCTGAAGATCGGCCGCCGCCAGTGGATCGGGCTCGCGCTGACCGCGGCCGGGCTGATGCTGCTCGGGTTCACGCTGCCGGCCGTGCACGGAGCCCACTCGCGCTTCTCGCTGCCGGGCATGATCGCGTTCGAAGGCGGCCTGATCACCGCCGGGACACTGCTGATCATGGGCCCGCGGATCGGGGCCCCGCGGGAGCATCACGGGTTCATGCTCGGCGCGGCGGCCGGGATCCTGTTCGGTGTGTCGGACGTCGCGATCAAGGCGATCTCCGGAATCATCGGCGCGCACGGCCTGATCGGCCTGGTGACGCCCTGGACGCTGATCTGCGTCGCGGCATCGATCGCGGCCTTCTTCGCGTCCGCCAAAGGCCTCCAGGACGGCGACGCCGTTCCGGTGATCGCGGTCACGGGGACCGCCGCCAACATCTCGGGGATCATCGGCGGGATCATCGTGTTCGGCGATCCGCTGTCGGGTAACCCGGTAGCGCTGATCGTGCAGTGCTTCGCATTTGTGTTCGTGCTCGGCGCCGCGTGGCTGATGCCCGCGCCGGTACGCGCCGCGGCCGCGTAGCATCGCCCAGTCGCCTCACCTCTGATCTCAGCTGACGAGCTGCATGCGCTGCTCGCCGAAGACCCGCCGGCGCTGCTCGACGTGCGCTGGGCGCTGGGCGGACCGCCCGGTCGCGAGGAGTATCTGCGGGGCCACATCCCCGGGGCGGTGTACGTGCACCTGGATTCCGAGCTGGCCGCGACGCCCGGCCAGGGCGGGCGGCATCCGATGCCCGACGCCGCCGCGTTCGAGGCGGATATGCGCGCGGCCGGGGTCCGGAACGGGCGCCCGGTGGTCGTCTACGACGCCCGCAGCTCGATGGCCGCCGCTCGAGGCTGGTGGCTGCTTCGGTACTTCGGCCACCCCGACGTGCGGGTGCTCGACGGCGGGCTCGCCGCCTGGGTGGCAGCGGACGGACCGCTCGACACGTCGGTCCCATCGGTTCTCGGCGACTTCGTCGCCCGGCCGGGCGCGATGCCGCTGCTCGACGCGGCCGGTGCGGCCCGCGTCGCGGAGCGGGGCGTGCTGCTCGATGCCCGCGCGCCCGAGCGCTACCGCGGCGAGCTCGAGCCGATCGATCCGGTCGCCGGCCACATCCCGGGAGCTGTCAATTGCCCGGCGAGCGAGAACGTCGAGGAGAGCGGGCGATTCCGCGACGGCGCTTCGCTGCGTGGCTTGTTTGCCGCCGCCGGCGTCCGCGAGGGAGTCGAGCTCGGCGCCTACTGCGGCTCCGGTGTGACGGCCGCCCACGAGGTCCTGGCGCTGGAGCTCGCGGGCTATCGAGCGGCGCTGTACGTCGGTTCGTGGAGTGAGTGGATCATGGATCCGCGGCGAGCGGTGGCAACCGGCTGATCACTCGGCGCTGCCCTGCAGGAGCACCGAAGCGACCTGCTCGGGATCGTCGAACGTCGGCACATGGCCGCAGCCATACAGCGTCACCATCCGCGCGCTCGGGACCTGCTGCGCGGCGCGCGGCGCCTGGCGCGCAAGCAGCAGCCGGTCCTTCTCGCCCCACGCGATCGTCACCGGCACGCGGATCTCCGCACCACCTCGGAAAGGCTCCGAGGTGATCGCGGCGAGCGTGTCGTCGAACCACTGGCAGCCCGCCAGCGCACGCAGCGACTCGGCTGCGCCGGCCGCCGGTAGCCACGCGGGCTTGGCGACGAACTGGCCGGTCGCCAGCGCGCGACCGACGGGCGTCGCGACCACCGCATCGGCTCGATCGGCCAGCAGCTGCGCGCCGCGCCGGGCGGCGCGCAGCGACGCTCGCTGAAAGCGCGCCTCCCAGTGGTTGTGAAAGCCGGCGGGAGACAAAACCGTCGCGGAGCGCACCCGCTCCTGCTTGGCGAGCTCGAGCGAGATCCAGCCGCCGAGCGAGTTGCCGGCGACGTGCGGGCGCTCCACCCCGAGCTCGTCCCGCAGAAACCCCGCGACGAGGGCCGCCAGCGAGGCGGGGCCGGGCGGGGTGCCCGGCGGCGGTGCAGGCGATGCCCCGAACCCGGGCAGGTCCACCGCGATCACGTCGCGCTCGCGTGCCAGCCGCCCGATCACGGGGGCCCACACCTGCCATTGACTGCCGATCCCGTGCAGCAGCACTAGCGTCGGGCCAGATCCGGCGCGGTGGTAGTTCAGCTGCATCGCGGCGTGGAACGTATCCGATCCTCTCGGATAACGGGCTTGCTTCGGAACCGACGATGTGGATAATGTGGTTTCGCCAAGGCGCAGCTACCGTTGTACAAAACGGCACACGGACTGCGAGGAGAGAGATGGCCAGCACCGAGAGCGCAATCAAGACCGAGGGCATCGTCGCCCCGGACGCACAGCGGGCGGGCGCGAACACGCTGCAGGACCTCGCCAAGCGCCATCTCTGGATGCACTTCACGCGGATGGGCGCCTACGAGCGGGCTGACGTGCCGATCATCGTGCGCGGTGAGGGCTGCTACGTGTGGGATGAGCACGGCAACCGCTATCTCGACGGGCTGTCCGCGCTGTTCTGCGTGAACATCGGCCACGGGCGCGGGGACATCGCGCAGGCCGGTGCCGACCAGGCGAGGGAGCTTGGGTTCTTCACGAACTGGTCCTACGCCCACCCGATGGCGATCGAGCTGGCGGCCAGGATCGCGAAGTTGGCACCGGGTGACCTCAAGCGCGTGTTCTTCACCAGCGGCGGCAGCGAGGCCGTGGAATCGGCCCTCAAGCTCGCGCGTCAGTACTTCAAGGTCGTCGGCAAGCCCAACAAGACGAAGATCATCGCGCGGGAGATCGCGTATCACGGCACCTCGATGGGAGCGCTCGCGGCGACCGGGATCACGGGGCTGCGGGAGCCGTTCGAGCCGCTGACGCCGGGCGGCTTCCACGTGCCCAACACGAACACCTACCGGCTCGCGCCCGGGATGAGCGAGGCTTGGTTCGCGGAGTCGATCGCAGAGCGGATCGAGTTCGAGGGCCCTGACACGGTCGCGGCGGTGATCCTCGAGCCGGTTCAGAACGCCGGCGGCTGCTTTACCCCACCCGAGGGCTACTTCCAGCGCGTGCGCGAGATCTGCGACGAGCACGACGTGCTTTTGATCTCCGACGAGGTGATCTGCGCGTGGGGCCGGCTCGGTGAGTGGTTCGGCGCCGACCGCTACGGCTATCAGCCTGACATGATCACGACCGCGAAGGGGCTGACGAGCGCGTACGCGCCGATGGGAGCGGTGCTCGTCTCCGACCGAGTTGCCGAGCCGTTCATGCACGGGACGATGAGCTTCATGCACGGCTTCACGTTCGCCGGCCACCCGGTCTGCGCGGCGATCGCGATGGCCAACCTCGACGCATTCGAGCGCGAGGGCGTCATCGACAACGTCCGCGCCAACGAGCCGGCCTTCCGCCAGATGCTCGAGTCCCTGCGCGAGCTCCCGATCGTCGGCGACGTCCGCGGCGCCGGCTACTTCCACGCGATCGAGCTCGTCAAGGACAAGGACACCAAGGAGTCCTTCGACGACCACGAATCGGAGACGCTGCTGCGCGGCTTTCTGTCGGGCGAGCTGTACCGGCGCGGGCTGATCTGCCGTGCCGATGACCGCGGCGACCCGGTGATCCAGCTCTCGCCGCCGCTGATCGCGGGGCCGGAGCAGTTCGAGGAGATCGAGTCCATCCTTCGGCCCGTGCTGACGGAGGCGGGGGAGCGGATGCAAGTACATGCTCACGGTTCGTGACCTGCTGAACGGCCTGGACGTCCGTCTGCTCGCGGGCGAGGCGGGCCTTGACCTGCCGGTTCGCTGGGTTCACATCTCGGAGCTGCTCGATCCAACCCCCTGGCTCTCCGGCGGCGAGCTGCTGCTGAGCACCGGGATGCAGCTGGAGAGCGCCGCCGAGCAGCGGGAGTTCATCACTCGCCTGGCCGACCACCAGCTGGCCGGCCTGGGGTTCGGAACCGGCTTCGGCCACGAGACCGTGCCCGCGCCGCTCTTGGAGGTCGCGGCCGAGCGGCAGTTCCCGGTGTTCGAGGTCCCATACGAGGTGCCGTTCATCGCGATCACCGAGGCCGCGTTCACACAGCTGGTCAACGAGCAGTACGCAGTGCTGCGGCGAGCGCTGGCCGCGCACGAGCGCCTGCAGCGGATCGTGCTCTCCGAGCGCGGGCTGGAGGCGCTTGTGGGCTCGATCACGACGATGATCGGCGGTGCCGCGGTCGTGTTCGATCCGCGGGGCGAACCGCTCGTACGGCACGAGTTCAGGCGGCCGATCCCCGCGGAGGTGATCAGCGCAATGGGTGCCGAGGTGCGTGAGCGCGCCCGCCGGCGCGAGGCTCGCCCGTTCATGCCGAGCGGGGAGGATGGTCGCAGCGGCCTGGCCCTGCCCGTCGCGAGCGACGGCTCGTTCAGCCACGGCGACAGCGGCGACGTGGTGCGCGTACCCGAGGCGTGGCTCGTCGTGCTCAAGGACACCGGCCCGCTGTCTGACTTCGATCGCCTGGCCCTGCACCAGGCGGTGACGATCGTCGCGCTCGAGCTGCTGCGCTCGAGGGTCGCCGGGGACACCGAACGCAGGCTGGCGGGCGACGTGCTCGCGGCGGTGGTCCGGGGCGAGCTGACCGGCGCCGAGCTGGCCCGGCGGCTGGAACCGTTTGGCCTGGGCGAAAAGGTGGCGGCGGTGCTCGTCGAGCGCCCGAATGGCGGCCGGGGGCCCGCGGCGCCCGTGGAGGCCGCGCTCACCTCCGCGCTGCGAGACGATGCGATCACCGGCCTGATTGCGTCGACCGGCGCTGTCAGTTGCGCCCTGGTCCCGGGGATGGATGAGGAAGAGCTGCTGGCGCTCGCGGAGCGCGTGGCGGCGCGGCTATCGGCTTCGGATGAGGGGCTGCGGATCGGCGTCGGGCGCCCGGTCGCGGCGGGTGAGGCGCGGCGAAGCTTCCACGAGGCGCGGTGCGCTGTCGAGGCGCTCGCGATGGGGGCGCCGGGCATCGACGGCAACGGCTCGCGACCGCGCACGGTCGCGAGCTACAAGGACCTCGGATCCTTCCAGCTGCTGCTCTCGCTCCAGGACGACGAGGCGCTGCGGCTGTTCTGCGACTCGATCCTCGGGCCGATCGAAGAATCCGAGGGCCACTACGGGGGCGAGCTGATGCGCTCGCTGGAGGCGTTCATCGAGGAGAACGGTCAGTGGGAGCGAGCCGCCAAGCGGCTGTACTGCCACCGGCACACGCTGCGCTACCGGATCCGCCGCGTCGAGGAGCTGACAGGCCGCAGCCTGAGCAGCGCCCGCGACCGGATCGAGTTCTGGCTGGCGCTGCGGGGTAGAGAGCTCGTGTCGTGAAGGTCGGCGTTCCCAGCGAGGTCAAGGCCGACGAGTATCGCGTCGCGCTGACGCCGGCGGGGGTCCGCGAGCTGGTCGACGCGGGTCACGAGGTGCTCGTGCAGAGCGGCGCCGGGATGGGGTCGGCCGTGTCCGATGAGGCGTTTGCCGCTCAGGGCGCGCGGATCGTCCCCGACGCGGCCGCAGTGTTCGCGGGTTCCGAGCTGATCGTGAAGGTCAAGGAGCCCCAGCCCGCTGAGGTGGCGCTGCTGGAGCGCCGGCACACGCTGTTCACCTACCTGCACCTCGCCGCCGACCCGGCGCTCACGCGCGGGTTGATGGAATCCGGCGCGACCTGCATCGCGTACGAGACCGTCGAGGACGCATCGGGTCGGCTGCCGCTGCTGGCACCGATGTCGGAGGTCGCGGGCAAGATCGCGACACAGGCGGGCGCGTTCATTCTCGAGAAGCCGCAGGGGGGCCGCGGGATCCTGCTCGGTGGCGTGCCTGGCGTCGCCGCCGCCAACGTGATGATCATCGGTGGCGGCGTGGTGGGTATGAACGCCGCCTTCATCGCGATCGGGATGGAGGCGACGGTGTATGTGTTCGACCGCAACATCGAGCGGCTGCGTGAGCTCGACATGGCGTTCGGGGGGCGGGCCGACACGTGCTTTGCCTCGACCCTGTCGCTCGAGGAGCGGCTGCCGGACATGGATCTCGTGATCGGCGCCGTGCTGGTGCATGGCGCGCGCGCGCCGCGCGTCATCACCCGCTCCCAGCTGGCGTTGATGAAGCCGCACGCCGTGCTGGTCGACGTCTCGATCGACCAGGGCGGGTGTTTTGAGACCTCGCGGCCGACGACCCATTCGGATCCGACGTTCGAGGTCGACGGGATCACCCACTACTGCGTCACGAACATGCCCGGAGCGGTGCCTGTCACCTCGACCTACGCGCTGACGAACGCGACGATGCCCTACGTGCTTCACCTCGCGTCCTCGGGCGTGGCCGGCGCTCTGTCTGAGAACCCGGGGCTTCGGCTCGGGGTCAACGTGGCGGGTGGCCAGGTGACCTACGAGCCGGTTGCTGAGGCGACCGGCGTGCCGTACGTCCCGGTCGGCGAGGCCCTCGCCGCGATCCCGGCGGCGGCTTGATCAGGCTTTGCTCGCGTGGGCTCTGGCGTCGGCCAGGGCCTGATGCGCGAGCGTGAGCCGCGCCGCCGCGGCGGCCGCCGACGCCCGGTTGTCCGCGAGCGTCTGCGCCTCGGCCTGAAGGCCCGGCTGGACCTGCGCCAGCAACGCGCCGACATGCTTGCGCGCGGCGGCGAGGGCCCTTGGCCGGGCGTGCTTCAGCGCGATCGCGTAGGCGCGCTGAAGCGCGATGCTCCGCGCGGCGTCGATCGTGCTGGCGCGAGCGCAGCTGCGGTGCGCCAGCGACACGATCTGACGAACGGACACCGTCCGCTGCGCTCGCGCCGTCTCGACGACCGTCTCCGAGCGGGTCGCGGACACGATCGCGCGCTTGGTCCTGACGGTCTCGGTGACGGTGACCGGCACCGAGGCGGTCGCGCTGGCGCTCCCGGTTGCGATGGCGGTACCGGTTGCGCTCGCATGTGCGGTAACGCAGGCGTGGGCGGGTCCCGAGGCGATCAGCGGGGGCGGCGTCGCCGGAGCGCTGTTCTTGTGCGCCGTCAATGCGAGCACGACCGCGACCGGGGCGAGGAACGCGACCAGCACCAGCGCGAACCGCGGGCGGCGAAGGCGGGGCAGGCGGATACGGCCGGGGCGCATCGCTTCAGATGTTCACAGGCCGGGGGAACCGTGGTAATGGCTTCCGCCGGACAGACTGGTAGTTTGCGCGCGCAACATAGCGAGCCGAGTCACCGGATCATCCGTGACCGGTGAGCGGGGGACCCAAAGCGATCGAAGTTGATCGCGGGGGCGAATCGCCGATCCGTTCGGCGTAGCGCGCAGCGCGAGCCCGTCAGCTAACTCCGCAGGCTCGAGACGAATTGGAAGGTTCGTTGGAGACAGCGCGCAATCTCGCCCATGCGGAGCCGTGGCAGCACTCGCTGGAGCGCTCGCGTGCGCGCCGGCGCAGGCGTCGGCGGGCGTCCGCGGCGCGTCCCGGCCACGTCGGGGCGCCCCGCCGCGCGCTACCACGTGGGCGCGAGCTGCCCAGTTACTCCCGCCTCTGCTGGCAGGCCGCGGTGAGACGGTGGCCGACGCTTGCCGTAACCGCCGCGGGAGTCCTCTCGGTGGTGGTGCTGGCGGCCGCGCAGCCGAGCATCTCGGCCGGCCGCAGCGATCAGGCAACCGGCCGCAGCGGCCGTGGGATCGCGCGCGGGCGAGGCCACCAGACGGCGCGGCTTGCCGCGGTCCGGGCCTGTCGCCCGCGCAGTCGCGCAAACGGCTACGTCAACCCGCTCGCGGCCGCGGCGGTCACGCCGAAACGGATCGACCAAGGCGTCGATTACGCCGGGTCCGGAGCGCTCGTTGCGATTGGCGAGGCCACCGTCACCTATATCGCCACCTCGGACACGGGATGGCCGGGTGCGTTCATCGAGTACCAGCTCCGCAGCGGCCCCGAGGCCGGCTGTTACGTGTACTACGCGGAGGGTGTGATACCGACCGGCGGCCTGCGCGTCGGCGAGCAGGTTCGCGCCGGCGAGGCCATCGCGACGCTCGACCCGGGCAACCCAAGCGGGATCGAGATCGGTTGGGGGTCGGGCGCCGGAACGCAGACCTACGCGGCGATGGCGGGACAGTGGAGCGCGACCTCCGAGCAGGACAACCTCCCCAGCGGCGCCGGAGCGAGCTTCTCCTCGCTGATCGCAGCGCTTGGCGGACCCCCCGGAAAGGTGGGTGTGCCCTAGCGGCCAGGGGGGATGGCCGGCCCAATCCCCCTGCTACGCTGCGCTGCTCATGCCGACCACCAGCCAGCTGATCCGCAAGGGCCGGGTTGCGCCCAAGAAGAAGCTCGCGACCCCCGGCCTGAAGTCAGGCAAGGGCCGCAAGAAGAAGGTTGCGGCGCCCCAGCGCCGCGGCGTCTGCACCCGCGTTTACACGACCACGCCCAAGAAGCCGAACTCGGCGCTGCGCAAGGTCGCGCGCGTGCGGCTGACCAACGGCATGGAGGTCGGCGCCTACATTCCCGGCGAGGGCCACAACCTGCAGGAGCACTCGGTCGTGCTGGTGCGCGGCGGCCGCGTCAAGGACCTGCCGGGGTTCCGCTACAAGGTGATCCGCGGCACGCTCGATGCCGCCGGCGTCGGCGACCGCAAGAAGGCGCGCTCGCAGTACGGCGTGAAGGCGAAGTAGCACCCGATGCCGCGCCGTGCCGCAGCCCAGATCCGGCCGATCGAGCCCGATGCGGTCTACCGCAACCGGCTCGTCCAGCAGGTCGTCAACAAAGTGATGCTCGACGGCAAGAAGTCCGTCGCCGAGCGGATCGTCTACGACGCGCTTGCGATCCTCGGTGAGCGCACGGGCCGCAACCCGGTCGAGGAGCTCGAGGCGGGCATCAAGGCGCTGACGCCGGTACTCGAGGTCCGCTCCCGGCGCGTCGGCGGGGCGACCTATCAGGTGCCGGTCGAGGTTCCCGCGCGGCGCGCCCGCACGCTCGCGGTTCGCTGGCTGGTCCAGTTCGCCCGCCAGCGCCGCGAGAAGACGATGTCCCAGCGCCTGGCGAACGAGCTGCTCGACGCGCAGCAGCAGCAGGGCAACGCCTACAAGCGCAAGGACGACATCTACCGGATGGCGCAGGCGAACAAGGCGTTCGCGCACTACCGCTGGTAGACGTCCTCCGCCCCGCTAGCCCCGTCTCACCGCTCCCCTCTCTCCGCCCCGAGAAAGGAAACTGCGAGGGCGCCCCACCACACGGGACCGGGGGCTGCAGTGGGACAACCCTCGCCGATGGAAATGTAACGCCGCCGACTGGAAAGTCTGCGGCGTGCAAGGGCCGTTGTCAGCATCCCGACACGGCGGATGTCAGCCCGCTATCCGCTCCCGGCTGGCCAATCACGTGAGGGCCCTATCAGCTCGCGGCTGGTCACCCACGTGAGGGCGAGCTTCAGGTCCCGCGCCACCTGTCCGCGCTGGTATTTCAGCTGCCGTCCCGTGTAGCGGATCGGGAGGACGCCGACGCCACGGAGGCGCACGTCGCGGCCGCGGTCGCGCTCAAAGCGCTCGCGCGAACGGTGTCCGCGATAGCCGTCGAGCTCCACCGCCACCCGCTCACGCGGCCAATACGCGTCGACCGTCAAGCCGGCGACCTTTACCTCGAGCTCGGGCAGCGGAATGTCCTCGGCCTTGCAGATGTCGATCAGCATCTGCTGGAGCTTGCTTTTCGAGATCGCCTCAAGTGGCTCGAAGTCATGCAGGGCGTTTGCGAGCCGGCCGCGATGGACAGCACGGCGCCGGGGCCGGCGAAGATCAGCGCCGCCGTGAGCCGGCCTTCGGTTGGAATGCGCTTGTGCCCCAACGCGAGGACGCGGGGAAGGATGAGGTGGGCGTAACCCGCCGCCCGCCATGTACGCATCGTGCTACGGCTGATGCCGCAGTGGCTGAGCTGTTCGAGTCCGATCACGCCCCACTGCGCGCCCGCAACCTCGGAAGCCCGAACCAAAGCGTTTCGTGGTGGCTGAGCCGCCATTTGCCGCTTTGGTTCGGCCATGAGGGCAGGATCGCGCCCACCCCGGTAACGGAACAAGACGTGAACCCGTCACAAATGTGTGTCCGATGAGTCGCGCGGCCGCTCCGGGCCTCAGGAGGGCCGCGGTCGCCGCGGCCCCAACAGCAACACCCCACACCCGCAGCTGATGATCAACAGCACCGCTCCCAGCGTTTCCAGGTACAGCCCGGCGCTGGGGCTCGCGCTGGCCTGCTGGTAGTGGCTCGTGGGGCTGCCGACGAGGCCGCTGGCGTGGGCGTCAGGGAGGTCGCCGATCAGCGCGATCAGCAGCGCGATCAGCCCGAGCGCGCCGACTCCGAGCAGCGCCGGCCGGCTGCCGTAGCGCCAGAAGGCCACCGCGAAGACGGCGGCGAGGACCGCGATCGGCACGAGCGCGTAGGAGTTGTGCGAGCCGGTTGTCTGAGAGCTCACCGGCATGACCGAGCTCGAGACGTAGACGGAGTAGAGCGTCGTGAATTCGGAGACCACCAGGACCAGCGCGCCGAGCACGCCACCGGCGAGGACCGCGGTCGAAATCAGTCCGGGCCGAGCGCCCGGAACTTCCCGCGAGCGGTGCATGGACGCGCCCGATTCTGGCCCTACTCCCCTGCTATATTCGGTGCTCGCCTCCGGCGGCGTGGGACTCATCTGTGCTCGCCCCCGGGCGCGGAAGATCCAAGCGATGGAGACGCCGTCCGCATAGACAACCGCCCGCCCCCGACACCTGCGTCGTGAACGGGCCCTAAGGGCCCTTTTTCATGCCCGCAACGAGTTGGGGAGACGCCCCGGCTCGCGGGCCTCGCACCGACACCCGGCCTCGCACCGACACCCGGCCTCGCACCGACACCCGGCCACGCACCAACACCTGGCCTCGCACCGACACCAATGCCCCGCACTTTTCCGCTGAACAAGATTCGCAACATCGGGATCATGGCGCACATCGACGCCGGTAAGACGACGACGACTGAGCGCATCCTGTATTACACCGGCCGGACCTACAAGATGGGGGAGGTTCACGAGGGCGCGGCAGTCATGGACTGGATGGCGCAGGAGCAGGAGCGCGGGATCACGATCACCTCCGCAGCCACCACGGCCGAGTGGCAGGGCTACCGGATCAACATCATCGACACGCCCGGCCACGTCGACTTCACGGTCGAGGTCGAGCGCTCGTTGAGGGTCCTCGACGGCGCGATCGCGCTGTTCGACTCGGTCGCGGGGGTCGAGCCGCAGTCCGAGACCGTCTGGCGCCAGGCGGACAAGTACCGCGTCCCCCGCATCGCGTACATCAACAAGATGGACCGCGTCGGGGCCGACTTCGAGCGCAGCGTGCAGACGATGGTCGACCGGCTGGGCGCTCACCCGGTGCCGATCCAGCTGCCGATGGGCGCCGAGCAGAGCTTCCGCGGCATCGTCGACCTGGTCATCAACAAGGCGATCATCTACAAGGACGAGCTCGGCAAGGAGCAGGACATCGTCGACATCCCGCCCGAGCTCGCCGACCAGGCGGCCGCCGCGCGTGAGCACCTGCTCGAGGAGGTCTCCCACTACGACGACGAGCTGCTCGAGATGATCCTCGAGGAGCAGCAGATAACTTCAGAGCGCCTCAAGCAGGCGATCCGCAAGGCCACGCTCCAGATCAAGCTGACCCCCGTCCTGTGCGGCTCGAGCTTCAAGAACAAGGGCGTGCAGCCATTGCTCGACGCCGTCATCGACTACCTCCCGAGCCCGATCGAGGTGCCGGCGGTCGAGGGCCTCGAGCCAGACAAGTCCTCCGACAACGGCGGCCGCCCCGCGCACAGGAGCGCCAGCGACGACGAGCCGTTTGCGGCGCTGGCGTTCAAGATCATGGCCGACCCGTACGTCGGCAAGCTCACCTACTTCCGCGTCTACTCGGGCACGCTCGAGTCGGGCTCGCGCATCCTCAACGTCAACACCGGACGTACCGAGCGGGTCGGCCGGATCCTGATGATGCACGCCAACGAGCGCGAGGAGCTCAAGTACGTGCACGCCGGCGACATCGCGGCCGCCGTCGGGATCAAGCAGGTCTCCACCGGCGACACTCTGTCGGCGCCGGACAGGCCGATCAAGCTCGAGACGATCGAGTTCCCCGAGCCGGTTATCAAGGTCGCGATCGAGCCGAAGACGAAGGCCGACCAGGAGAAGATGTCGACCGCGCTCGCGAGGCTGGCCGAGGAGGATCCGACCTTCCAGGTCCGCACCAACGAGGAGACGGGCCAGACCGAGATTTCGGGCATGGGCGAGCTGCACCTGGAAGTGCTGGTCGACCGCATGCTCAGGGAGTTCAAGGTCGAGGCCAACGTCGGGCGCCCCCAGGTCTCCTATCGCGAGACGCTCAAGGGCACGGCCCAGCACGTCGAGGGCCGGTTCGTGCGCCAGACCGGCGGCGCCGGCCAGTACGGGATCGTCTACATCGATGTCGAGCCGGCTCCCGGCGAGGGCTTCGACTTCGTCAATCAGATCAAGGGAGGCTCGATCCCGACCGAGTTCATCCCGGCCGTCGAGAAAGGGATCGAGGAGGCGATGGAGAACGGGCCGCGCGCCGGCTATCCGATGGTCGACGTGCGGGTCAAGCTCACCGACGGCAAGTACCACGACACGGACTCGAGCGAGCTGGCGTTCAAGGTCGCGGGCTCACTGGCGCTGAAGGCCGCCGCGCAGCGGGCTCACCCGGTGCTGCTCGAGCCGATCTTCGCGGTCGAGGTGGTCACTCCTGAGGATTTCATGGGCGACGTGATCGGCGATCTGAACCGCCGCCGCGGCCACGTCAGCGGGATGGAGCAGCGCGGCAACGCGCAGGTGATCTCCGCCCATGTGCCGCTCGCCGAAATGTTCGGCTACGCCACTGATCTGCGGTCAACGACGCAGGGCCGGGCGACCTACACGATGCAGTTCGAGCGGTATGAGGAGGTTCCCCCCAACATCGCCGAGAAGGTGGTGGGCGAGCAGCAAGCCGCCTAACAGCAGGTCAACTATATTTGGGAAGTTCGTCCTCAGGGACGTACAGAACTACTGAAAGAGAAGGAGCGACACCAAAGTGGCCAAGGCCAAGTTCGAGCGCGATAAGCCCCATGTCAACGTCGGGACCATCGGTCACATCGACCATGGCAAGACGACGCTGACGGCCGCGATCACCAAGGTGCTGAACGAGAAGTACGGCGGCACCGAGGTGCGGTCGTTCGAATCGATCGACAACGCTCCTGAGGAGAAGGCGCGCGGGATCACGATCGCGACCTCACACGTCGAGTACCAGACTCCCAACCGCCACTACGCCCACGTCGACTGCCCCGGGCACGCCGACTACGTGAAGAACATGATCACGGGCGCGGCACAGATGGACGGGGCGATCCTGGTCGTCTCCGCCGCCGACGGCGCGATGCCGCAGACGCGCGAGCACATCCTGCTCGCCCGCCAGGTCGGCGTGCCGTACATCGTGGTGTTCCTCAACAAGGCCGACATGGTCGACGACCCGGAGTTGCTCGAGCTCGTCGAGGTCGAGATCCGCGACCTGCTCTCCGAATACGAGTTCCCCGGCGACGACATCCCGTTCATCACCGGATCGGCGCTGAAGGCGCTCGAGGGCGACCAGGACTCCGAGCAGAAGATCCTGGAGCTGGCCGAGGCCCTCGACACCTACATCCCCGAGCCCGTCCGCGATCTCGACAAGCCGTTCCTGATGCCGGTCGAGGACGTGTTCTCGATCACCGGCCGCGGCACGGTCGCGACCGGGCGGATCGAGCAGGGAATCATCAAGACCGGCGAGACCATCGAGATCGTGGGCATCAAGGCCACCACCTCGACCGTCGTCACCGGCGTCGAGATGTTCAAGAAGATCCTCGACGAGGGCCGCGCCGGCGACAACGTCGGCTGCCTGCTGCGCGGCACCAAGCGCGAGGAGATCGAGCGCGGGCAGGTGCTCTGCAAGCCGGGCTCGATCACGCCCCACACCCAGTTCAAGGCCGAGGTGTACGTCCTGAAGAAGGAGGAGGGTGGTCGTCACACCCCGTTCTTCACGGGCTACCGGCCGCAGTTCTACTTCCGCACGACCGACGTCACCGGCGTGGCCAAGCTGCCTGAGGGCACCGAGATGGTCATGCCCGGCGACAACGTCCAGATGGAGATCGAGCTGATCCAGCCGATCGCCATGGACCAGGGTCTGCGGTTCGCGATCCGCGAGGGCGGCCGCACGGTCGGCTCGGGGGTCGTAACCGAGATCATCAAGTAGTTAAGAGGCGGCCTCGTCCTGACGGACGGGCCGCCCTTTTTTCGGAGTACGAGATACGACCTTCTTGGGCGGGCCCCGCAGCCCGGGGTTCCGCCCGTTTGATTGCCCATGGCAACGATTGCCCAAAACAAGATCCGCATTCGCCTGAAGTCCTATGACCACACGGCGATCGAGACGGCGGCGAAGGAGATCGTCGAGACGGCCACGCGTACCGGCGCGACCGTCTCCGGCCCCGTGCCGTTGCCGACCGAGAAGAACGTCTACTGCGTGATCCGCTCGCCGTTCAAGGACAAGGACTCGCGCGAGCACTTCGAGATCCGCACGCACAAGCGACTGATCGATATCCACCAGCCGACGCCGAAGACGGTCGACTCGCTGCAGCGCCTCGACCATCTGCCGGCGGGGGTGGACATCGAGATCCGACTCGCGTCCTAGGGGTTCGGATGGCGGCGATCCTGGCGCGCAAGATCGGGATGACCCAGAGGTTCCTCGACGATGGCCGGGTCGAGCGCGTGACCGTGCTCGAGGCCGGACCGTGCCCGGTGACCGGGATTCGCACGGTCGAGCGTGACGGTTACGAGGCAGTGCAGCTGGCCTTCGGTCCCTGCAAGGAGAAGTCGCTGACGAAGGCGGAGCTAGGGCACCTGAAGAAGGCGGACACCTCCGCGCACCGCGTGGTCCGTGAGTTCCGCGACGAGGCGGGCGAGCTGCTCGTCGGGGAGACCGTGAAGGTCGATGTGTTCTCCGCCGGCGATCGCGTGAAGGTCTCCGGGGTGTCGAAGGGCAAGGGCTTTCAGGGAACGATCAAGCGCCACAACTTCAAGAGCGGCCCTAAGTCGCACGGCTCGCACAACATTCGCGCGCCGGGCTCGATCGGCGCATCGGCGACGCCCTCCCGCGTGTTCAAGGGCCTGCGCGGGGCCGGTCGCATGGGCGGCGGCCGCGTCACCCAGCGCGGGCTGACCGTCGTCGACGTGCTGCCGACCGACGGGTTGCTGCTGCTGCGAGGCGCGGTCCCCGGACCGAAGGGCGGCGTGGTGGAGGTGCGGACCGATGGCTAGGTCGGCCGCCAAGCTGGGTGGCGGCACCGTGAAGCTCGACGAGGGCGCTTTCGAGGCACGCTTCAACATGCCGCTCGTGCACGAGGCGGTGCGCGCCGAGCTCAATGCTCGCCGCCGCGGCACCGCGTCGACGCGCACGCGCGGCGAGGTCTCAGGCGGTGGCGCCAAGCCATGGCGGCAGAAGGGCACCGGCCGGGCGCGCGCGGGATCGTCGCGATCACCGGTGTGGACCGGCGGCGGCATCGCGTTCGGGCCGAGCCCGCGCCACTACACCGTCAAGGTCAACCGCAAGGCCCACCGAGCGGCGCTTCGCAGCGCGCTCTCGATGCATGCTTCGCGCGAGTCGCTGGCCGTCTTCGACGCCGGCGCTTTCGAGGAGCCCTCCACCCAGCAGGCCGCCACGCTCCTCTCCGATTGGGGCGCAGCTACACCCACACTGGTGATTCTGGCGGACGAAGAGGCGGCTGCCGGTAAGTCGTTCCGCAACCTCGCGCGCGTCGACGTGATGCCGGTGTCTGCGGCCGGCGTGGCCGACGTCGTCGGCGCGGCCTCGATGCTGGTCTCCGAGGCAGCGATGCCGGAGCTCGTAGCGCGTACGGGCCCCTCCCGTGAGAAGGCCGCGAGCTGATGCAGCCAAGCCAGGTGATCATCCGCCCGGTCGTGTCCGAGAAGACCTTCGTGCTGGCCGAGACCGGCAAGTACACCTTTCGCGTGCATGACCGTGCGCACAAGACGCAGATCCGCCAGGCGATCGAGCAGCTGTTCGACGTGAAGGTCCTCGAGGTACGCACTGCGCACGTGAGGAGCAAGCCAAAGCGCCGTGGCTACACCTCGGGGCGCTCGCGCCAGTGGAAGAAGGCCATCGTCCAGGTACGCGAGGGCGACACGATCCCGATCTTCCGCGGACTGGAGGGGGCAGAGTGATGGGACTGGAGGGCGCTGAGTAATGCCGCTACGCAAACCAAAGCCGACCAGCCCCGGACGCCGGTTCGTCACCTATCCGGACTTCGCCGAGATCACCCGCGCCGAGCCCGAGAAGTCGCTGACCGAGGGCCTCAAGAAATCCGGCGGACGTAACGCCAACGGGCGCAAGACTGCGCGCCACCGCGGCGGCGGTGCCAAGCGCCTGTACCGCAAGATCGACTTCAAGCGCCGCAAGGACGGGATTCCGGCGAAGGTCGCGCACATCGAGTACGACCCGAACCGCTCGGCGTACATCGCACTGCTGCACTACGCCGACGGCGAGAAGCGCTACATCCTGGCGCCGCAGCGGCTGCGGGTCGGGATGACGGTCCAGTCCGGTCCCGGTGCCGAGATCCGGGTCGGCAACAGCCTGCCGCTGGCGAACATGCCGGCCGGCACTGTCGTCCACAACGTCGAGCTGGTGCCCGGTCGCGGCGGGCAGCTCGGGCGGGCCGCCGGTGCCGGCATCCAGCTGCTCGCCAAGGAAGGCGACTACGTGACGCTGCGCCTGCCCTCGGGCGAGATGCGGATGGTGCGCGCGGAATGCCGCGCGACCGTCGGCGTGATCGGCAACTCGGACCACCAGAACGTCAAGGTCGGGAAGGCCGGGCGCAAGCGGCACATGGGCGTGCGGCCGCAGACCCGCGGCACCGCGATGAACCCGGTTGACCACCCGCACGGCGGCGGTGAGGGGTCGACGACCGCCGGGCGCCATCCGGTCACGCCGTGGGGCGTGCCGACGCTCGGCTACCGCACGCGCAAGAAGGGCAAGACCTCGGACCGCTACATCGTCCGAGGCCGCCGGCGGGGGAAGAAGCGGTGACACGAACGCGAGGTAAGAAGCGGTGAGCCGATCGAGCAAGAAGGGGCCGTTCGTGCAGGAGCGGCTGATGGCGCGGGTCGAGGCGATGAACTCAGCCGGCGAGAAGCGCATGATCAAGACCTGGTCGCGGACGTCGACGATCTTCCCCGAGATGGTCGGGCACACGATCGCGGTCCACGACGGCCGCAAGCACGTGCCGGTGTTCATCTCGGAGTCGATGGTCGGGCACAAGCTCGGCGAGTTCGCGCCGACGCGGCTGTATCGCGGGCACGCGGGGACAGGCAAGAGGAGATAGATGGCTGCGGACGAGGAAGAGAAGCCGAAGCGTCGGCGTCGCCGCGGTCGCGGGGCAGGCGAGGAGGACGTGTCCTCCACGGCCAAGCCCGACGAGATCGAGCCGACTCCCGCGGACGTCGAGGCCGAGGAGGCGACGGAGGTCGTGCTCGAGGCTGATGACGAGGCCGAGGAGGAGCCCGCGGCCGAAGAGTCTGAAGCCGACGAGCCCGACGCCGAGGAGGAGCCCGCGCGCGCGCGGCCGGCGCGACGCCGTCGCCGGCGCGGCGCTACTGAGCCGGCCGCCGAGGAGCCCGCGCCCAAGCCTGCGCCCACCAGGCGCCGCCGCGCGCCACGCGACCCCAGCCTCCCGCCGCCAATCGTGCGGGCGCAGGCCAAGTACGTGCGCTCGAGCGCGCGCAAGGCGCGGCTCGTGTGCGACCACATCCGTGGAAAGACGGTGGAGGAGGCAAGAGCTATCCTCGCCCATACGCCGCGGGCGGTCGCGCGGGACTGGAGCAAGCTGCTGGAGTCAGCGGTCGCGAACGCCGAGCACAACCACGAGCTCGTCGGCGAGGATCTCTACATCAAGGCGGTTCACGCCGACGAGGGTCCGACGCTCAAGCGGTTCCGGCCGCGCGCGATGGGTCGCGCGACGAGGATTCGCAAGCGAACCAGCCACCTCACGATCTTGCTCACGCCAAAGGACTAACTAGATATGGGCCAAAAAGTTCACCCCGAGTCGATCCGCGTGGGCTACATCCACGATTGGAAGTCGAACTGGTTCAACGAGCGCAACTTCGCGGACTATCTCGACGAGGACACACGGATCCGCAACCACATCATCCGCCGCCTTTCGCACGCCGGGTTGTCGGACATCACGATCCGCAAGAACGCCACCGAGGTCGAGGTCAACATCCACACCGCCCGGCCTGGGATCGTGATCGGCAAGTCCGGCTCAGAGGTGGACCAGCTGCGCCGCGACCTGCACCGGATCACGAGCAAGCAGGTAAAGGTCAACATCCTCGAGATCAAGCGACCCGAGCTCGACGCGCGGCTCGTCGCGCAGTCGATCGCCGAGCAGCTTCAAAACCGGGTGGCGTTCCGGCGCGCGATGAAGCGCGCGCTGACCAGCGCGATGCGCTCCGGCGCCAAGGGCGTGAAGGTCCAGGTCTCAGGCCGCCTGGGCGGCGCCGAGATGGCGCGGACCGAGGGCTACTCCGACGGCCGCGTACCGCTGCACACGCTGCGCGCCGACATCGACTACGGCTTCCACGAGGCGCGCACGACGTTCGGGCGGATCGGCGTGAAGTGCTGGATCAACAAGGGCGAGATCATGCCCGAGGGCTACACCGGCGCAGACCTCACCATCATGGACGAGCCGAGTCCACAGGCGCCCGAGCGTCCGGGCCGCGACGGCCGTGGTGGCCGCGACGGCCGGGGCGGGCGCGGCGGCGGCGGTCGCGGAGGCGGCGGCGGTCGCGAGGGCCGCGGTGGCGGCGGGCGCGGCGGCGGCCGCGGTGGACGCCGCAGCCAGCCCCAACAGCAGCCACCGCCCGCGAGCGAGGCACCGTCGGCGGAGAGCGAGACCTGATGCTCGCGCCGAAGCGCGTCAAGCACCGGAAGGTTCATCGCGGACGTCGCGCGGGTGTCTCGCGCGGTCAGGTCAAGGTCCAGTTCGGCGAGTACGGGCTGAAGGCGCTCGATGCCGGCTGGCTGACCAACCGCCAGATCGAGGCCGCCCGAATCGCGATGACCCGCAAGATCAAGCGCGGCGGCAAGGTGTGGATCAACGTGTATCCGGACAAGTCCTTCACGAAGAAGCCCGCCGAGACGCGGATGGGCTCGGGAAAGGGCTCGCCCGAGGGCTGGGTCGCGGTCGTCAAGCCCGGCAGGGTGATGTTCGAGCTGGCGGGGGTGCCCGAGCCGCTGGCGCGCGAGGCGATGCGTCTCGCGGGGCACAAGCTCCCCGTCCGCACCAAGTTCGTGATGCGAGAGGACGCCCACTGATGAAGGCCGGCGACCTGCGCGACCTGAGCGAGACCGAGCTGCGCGAGCACATCCAGACCGCGCAGCGGGAGCTGTTCGGGCTGCGCTTCCAGCACGCGACCGGCGAGCTCGACAACACGGCCGGGCTGGCGAAGGCGAAGCGTGAGGTGGCCAGAGCGCTGACTGTGGCGAAAGAACGAGGAATTCAGGTCAATGGCTGAAGAAGAGAAAGACGCGCAGGCAGAGGCGGCGGCTCCCGAGGAGTCGGAGGCGGCGACCGCGCCCGAAGACACGGAGGCGGCGACCGCGCCCGAGGACAGCGAGCCAAGCGCCGACACCCCCGAGGAAGCCGCGCTCGAGCCGGAGGTGCCGGCGGAGGTCGTTGAGGCGCTGTCGCCGAAGGAGCGACGGCGGCGCGCGCGCGCGGCCAAGGCGGCCGCGACGCCGGTCAGGCCCCAGCGCGCGCCCGAGGAGCGCCAGCAGGAGCGGCTCGAGGAGCGCCGGCGCAAGGCGGAGCTTCGCCGCGGACAGCGCACACGCGCACGCGCGAAGGCCCGGGCGCGCAGCGGCGACGCGGTGCCGACGGCGCCGCGCGAGCACGCTCCCGGCGTGCAGAAGACGCGGCAGGGGGTCGTGATCTCCGACAAGGCCGACAAGACGATCACCGTGCGGATCGACAGCGCGCGCCGCCACCGGCGCTACGAGAAGATCGTGCGCACCTCGCGCACGCTGCACGCGCATGACGAGCGCAACGACGCGCACATCGGCGACACCGTGATCGTCCGTGAGTGCCGGCCACTGTCGCGCACGAAGCGGTGGCGCTTGGTGGAGGTCATTGAGAGGGCCCAGTGATCCAGAACGAGACACGCATGCGCGTCGCGGACAACACCGGCGCGCGCGAGATCCTGGTGATCCGCGTCAAGGGCGGACATCGCCGCCGCTACGCTGGCGTCGGCGACATCGTGACGGCCACCGTCAAGCAGGCGAGCCCGCAGGGCTCCGTGCGCAAGGGCGAGGTCGTCACCGCGGTCGTGGTGCGGACCAAGAAGTCCTACGGTCGCGAGGACGGGACCTACATCGCCTTCGACGAGAACGCTGCTGTGCTGATCGACAACCAGAACAACCCCCGAGGGACGCGCATCTTCGGCCCGGTCGCGCGCGAGCTGCGCGAGCGCAACTTCATGAAGATCGTCTCGCTCGCGCCGGAGGTGCTGTAGCGATGGCGGCGAGGATCAAGGCCGGCGACGAGGTGATCGTGATCGGAGGCAAGGACCGCGGCAAGCGCGGCAAGGTGCTGCGGGTCGACCCTCGGAAGGATCGGCTGTACGTCGAGGGCCTCAACATCGTCAAGCGCCACCAGCGCCCGCGCCAGGTGGCCGGCGCGCAGCGGGCCGAGCAGGTCGGCGGCGTGATCGAGAAGGAGGGTCCGATCCACCTCTCAAACGTGATGCTGGCCGACCCCAAGGACGGCAAGCCCACGCGCATCGCGGTTGAGCTCCAAGACGGCAAGCGCTACCGGATCGCCCGTCGCAGCGGCACGAGACTGGACTAGAGCAGATGGCACAGGCACGGCTGAAAACCAGATACCTCGAGGAGATTCGCCCCGCGCTCGTGCAACGCTTCGGCTACAGCACGCCGATGCGGGCACCGCGGATCGAGAAGGTCACGGTGAACATGGGCGTCGGCGACGCCAAGCAGGACTCGAACATGCTCGAGGCGGCCACCAGCCAGCTTGCGACGATCACCGGGCAGCGTCCGAACGTGCGCCGGGCGCGCAAGTCGATCGCGCAGTTCAAGGTCCGCGACGGGATGCCCGTGGGGGTGGCGGTGACGCTGCGCGGTGAGCGCTCCTACGAGTTCCTCGACAGGCTGATGTCGGTCGCGATCCCCCGGATCCGCGACTTCCGGGGGCTGAACCCGCGCTCGTTCGACGGCCGCGGCAACTACTCGATGGGAGTGCGCGAGCAGATCATCTTCCCCGAGGTCGACTACGACGACATCGACCAGGTGCGGGGTCTCGACATCACGATCACCACGACGGCACCCACCGACGAGGAGGCGTTCGCGCTGCTCGAGGCGCTCGGGATGCCGTTCGCGCGCGAAGGGCGCCCGGGCGCGGCCGAGCCGGAGGCGGCCGCAACGACCACATAGAGGAGCACATGGCCAAGGTTTCACAGGTTATCCGCCAGCGGCGGACCCCCAAGTACAAGACCCGCGGATACAGCCGTTGCCGTCGCTGCGGCCGCGCGCGCGCCGTCTACCGGAAGTTCGGCGTGTGCCGGATCTGCCTGCGCGAGCTGGCGCACAACGGCTACGTCCCCGGGATGACGAAGTCGAGCTGGTGAGGAGGCGCGCATGGGCATGACCGATCCGATCGCCGACTTCATGACCCGGCTTCGCAACGCCGCCAAGGCGCAGCACTACGACGTCACGATCCCGTCCTCGAGGCTCAAGCGCGAGCTGGCGCGGATCCTCAAGGAGCAGGGGTACATCGAGGACTACGAGGTGACCCCGCCGCGGCCCGGCCGGCCCGGCGAGCAGCTCACGGTCACGCTCAAGTACACCGAGGACCGCAAGCCCGTGATCACCGGTCTTCAGCGGGTGTCGCGTCCCGGCCGGCGCACGTATGTCGACCACGCGCACATCCCGCGGATCCAGGGCGGCATGGGCACCACGATCGTGTCGACCTCGCGCGGGGTGATGACCGGCCATGAGGCGCGGCAGCAGGGAATCGGCGGCGAGCTGGTGGCGAGGGTCTGGTAGCGATGTCGAGAATCGGCAGGCAGCCAATCCCTGTGCCCTCGGGCGTGACGGTCGCGATCGAGCCAGAGCGGGTGACCGTGAACGGTCCGAAGGGCGAGCTGTCCGAGCGGATCCACCGCGACATCAAGGTCGAGCAGCAGGACGATCAGATCGTGGTCACGCGGCCGACGGACCGCGGCGAGCATCGGGCTCTACACGGCCTGACCCGGACGCTCGTCGCCAACATGGTGCAGGGCGTGACCGACGGCTTCGAGAAGCGCCTGGAGATCCAGGGTGTCGGCTATCGCGCGCAGCTGCGGGGCCGCGACCTCGAGCTGGCGCTCGGCTACTCGCATCCGGTGTCGGTCAAGGCGCCCGACGGGATCGAGTTCGAGGTGCCGCTGCCGACCCGGATCGTCGTGAGGGGCGCCTCCAAGCAGCGCGTCGGCGAGGTTGCCGCGTACATCCGCAAGCAGCGCAAGCCCGAGCCCTACAAGGGCAAGGGGATCCGCTACGAGGGTGAGTACGTCGCGCGCAAGGTGGGCAAGCGGGCGTGAGCGAAACCGGGAGTCGCGCGTGACCGTCCTGACCAAGCCACAGCGTCGCCTCAAGCGTCGACGCCGCGTGCGCGCGAAGGTCCGCGGCAGCGCCGAGCGGCCGCGGATCAGCGTGTTCCGCTCCAACCGCGGGATCTTCGCGCAGCTGATCGACGACGACGCCGGCCGCACGCTCGCGGCGGTGAGCTGGACCGAGGCCGATCTGCGATCCCTGAAGCCGGCCGAGCAGGCCACGCGGGCGGGCGCGCTGCTCGCACAGCGTGCGAAGGACGCCGGCGTCGAGAAGGCGGTGTTCGACCGCGGCGGCTACAAGTACCACGGCCGGGTGAAGGCGTTCGCCGACGGGGCCCGCGAGGCAGGCCTGGAGCTCTAGGCAGCCGCTACTCTGGATCGACTGATGGCACTCCGCGATCGCACAGTCAGCGCAGCCGGCCTCGACCTGCAGGAGCGCGTCGTCGAGATCAACCGCGTCGCCAAGGTGGTCAAGGGGGGGCGGCGTTTCTCGTTCACGGCGCTGGTGGTGGTCGGCGACGAGCGCGATGTCGTCGGGATTGGCTACGGCAAGGCCAACGAGGTGCCGGTCGCGATCCAGAAGGCCGTCGAGCGCGCCAAGAAGAACCTGTATCGGGTGCCCAAGCATGGCTCGACGATCACCCACCAGACGACCGGCGTGTTCGGCTCCGGGCGGGTCCTGCTGAAGCCCGCCGCGCCGGGAACCGGCGTGATCGCCGGCGGCGGCGTGCGCGCGGTGCTCGAGCTCGCGGGGATCCACGACATCCTCTCGAAGAGCCTCGGGTCGCAGAACCCGATCAATCTCGTTAAGGCGACGATGGCGGGGCTCGAGTCCCTGCGTACCCCCGATGAGGTTGCGCAGCTGCGGGGACTGAGCATCAATCAGGTTTTGGGACTCGCATCGGAGCCTGCTTCCGGTGCCCCGAGCGCACCGAGCTCGAACGGACAGGAGAGTCCACGAACGGGCGAGACCGCGGACGCGGATTCGCCCGCCATCCCAGACTCCTCCGAGGACGCCGGCGAGCAATGAGCAATCTGCGGATTACGCAGCGACGCTCGAAGAACGGAGCGGACCCGCGGCAGCGGGATACGTTGCGGTCGTTGGGGCTGCGCCGGATCGGGCACACGGTCGAGCACCAGGACACGCCGCAGATCCGCGGGATGGTCCACAAGGTGCGGCATCTGGTCGAGGTTGCCGAGCAGGACGGTGGCGGCGATGGCTGACGCGCGCACCGGCAGCCCGCCGGCTGACGGCGAGCGCATCGGGCTACACAACCTCAAGCCGGCAGCGGGATCGCGCAAGGCGCGCAAGCGGCTCGGGCGCGGCGAGGGTTCGGGAACCGGCAAGACCGCCGGACGCGGCCAGAAGGGCTGGGGCTCGCGGTCGGGCGCCAAGCGGCGCGCGCGGTTCGAGGGCGGGCAGAACCCGATCCACATGCGGATGCGCAAGCTGCGCGGACCGCACATGAAGAAGTCGATGCCGTTCGAGCCGTTCCGGACCCACACGCAGGCGGTCAACGTGCTCGACCTCGAGGCTCGTTTCGACTCCGGCGCGGCCGTTACGCTTGAGGCGATGCATGCCAAGGGTCTGGCGACCCGCAAGGGGATTCCGGTCAAGGTGCTCGCGAAGGGCGAGCTGAGCAAGCCGCTGACGGTCCATGCGCACGCGTTCAGCGCCGCGGCGCGGACGAAGATCGAGGCAGCGGGCGGCACCTGTCAGCTGATCGTCGAGGCCGAAGGGGGCGCGCTGCCGACATGATCACGACGATCCTCGGCGCCTTCCGGATCGCCGAGATCCGAAACAAGGTTCTGTTCACGGCGGCGATGCTCGGGCTCTACAGGCTCGGAACGCACATCCCGGCGCCGGGCATCAACGCGTCGGCGGTCAGCGCGATCCAGAAGAACTTCGGCGGCAACAGCATCCTCGGCCTGCTGAACCTGTTCTCGGGCGGCGGCCTGGGGAGGATCGCGATCTTCGCGCTGGGGATCATGCCCTACATCACGGCCTCGATCATCCTGCAGCTGCTGACCGTGGTCGTGCCCTCGCTCGAGAAGCTCCAGAAGGAGGGCGAGGTCGGGCAGGCGCGCATCACCCAGTACACGCGCTACCTGACCGTCGGGCTCGCGTTCGCGCAGTCGATCGGCTACGTGTTCCTGTTCCGCAGCTTCGAGAAGCAGGCCGGGACCACGCTGATCTCGAACTTCAACCTCGGCAAGGTGTTCCTGATCGTGATCTCGCTGACGGCGGGCACCGTGCTGCTGATGTGGATGGGCGAGCTGATCACGCAGCGCGGGATCGGTAATGGGATCTCACTGATGATCTTCGCCTCGATCGTCGCCCGGATCCCGAACGGCGTGCACTCCTGGTGGACGAACCCCGACCAGGTGTTCAGGGTCGTGATGCCGTTCATCGCGATCGGCGTCGTCGCGGCGGTGGTGTTCGTGCAGGAGGGGCAGCGCCGGATCCCGATCCAGTACGCCAAACGCGTGATCGGTCGGCGAATGACCCAGGGCGGGCAGACCTACCTGCCCCTGCGGGTCAACATGGCCGGCGTCATCCCGGTGATCTTCGCGGCCTCGGTGATGGCGATCCCACCCACCGTCGGGCAGCTGGTCGGTCAGAACCGCAACAACTTCGCCACGCACCTCGCCACCTTCTTCAACCCCCAGGGCTGGCACTACGTGCTCGGCGAGAGTCTGTTCATCATCCTGTTCACGTACTTCTACACGGCGGTCACGTTCAACCCCGTCGACCAGGCCGACAACCTTAAGAAGTACGGCGGCTTCATCCCGGGGGTGAGGCCAGGCAGACCGACGGCCGAATTCCTGGATCGGATCCTGGCGCGGCTCACGTTCCCAGGAGCTCTCTTCCTGGCCGCGATCGCCGCGCTTCCGACGGTCCTGATCAACCAGACCAACGCCAACTTCTTCTTCGGCGGAACCTCGATCCTGATCGTCATCGGCGTCGCGCTCGACACGATGAAGCAGCTGGAGGCGCAGCTGATGATGCGCAACTACGAAGGCTTCTTGAAGTAGCCGGGACCGCGGACGGCCGCGGGCCGGCCCGGGACCCTAGGTCCTGACACGCTCTAAATCCTGGGGTTCATCCCTGGTGCGGACACCCCTTCACCAGGCTACGGTTATGAGCGTCTCCTTGGAAACATCAGGAGGCTCTGCAGACTCCGGGGGACGATGGCCGCGTGGGGTGGGTTGGCAGGGATTGCCAGCCTGCGGCCATCGTCCACCCGAAATTCAGGCCACCAACACGCGGCCCAGCTCGCGCCGGCTCTCGATATCGAGCTTCCGGTAGGCGTTGCGCAGGTGGTACTCGACGGTCTTCGGAGTGACGAACAGCGCCGAGGCGATCTCGCGATTGCTCTGGCCGGCCGCCGCCAGCTCGGCGATCCGGCGCTCGCTGGGCGTTAGCGACTCCGGGCCGCTGAGCAGCGCCTCCCGCCGCGGACGGGCCCCCGTCGCGGTCAGCTCGATCCGCGCCTGGTCATGGAGGGCGGTCGCGCCGCCACGCTTCGCGAGCTCGACCGCGCGGTGCAGTGGCTCGCGTGCCGCGGATCGATGGTTTGCGCGCCGCAGCGCAGCGCCGAGGTCGACCAGGGCGCGTATCGTCTCCAGCCGCGGCGGGTTGGCCTCGCCGAGGGCGGCGGCGGCTCGAAGCCGCTCCAGACCCTCGTCTCCCTGCTCGCAGATCCCCAGCACGCGCAGCGTCCGGATCCGCTGGTGCAGGATCCGCGTTCTGTCCGCCCGCTCCCAGGCCTCGCGCGCGAGCTCCAGCGCGGAGTCGCGATCGCCGAGCGCGAGCATCGCCTGCGCAGCGCAGGTGCGCCACATCGCGAATCCGAAGAACTGCACATTGCGCTCGACGATCCGGCCGGACCGAAGCGCCAGCTCGAGCGCATCGCCCGGGCGGCCCTCCGCCAGCCGCAGCTCGGCGAGACAGTAGGCGCGGTGGGCGTCCTCTAGGTCGGTGCCCTCCGTGACCGGCCCGTCCTCGTCGAGCACCGCCTGAGCTCCGGCAAGGTTGCCCTTCTCGATCAGCGACAGCGCGTAGAACGCGGCCGCTGAGCGGCTGTACTGACGCCATCCGTAGCGGCGCGCGTCGCGGGCCAGCTCGAGGTCGGCCAACGCACCGTCGACCCGCCCCTGCCACAGCTGCGGGATCGCCCGCGCAAGGCTCGTCGTTGCAAACGCCAGCGGCCACGCACGGCGGCGCGCGTCATACACGGCGGCGTCCGCGATCTCCATCGCCTGTTCGAGCGCACCGATTGTGCACAGCACGCTGTGGACCATGAACCAGCCGAAGCCCTGCGCAGTGCCGTGCTCGAGCAGCGCGCCGCCATCCCACGCACGTTCGCAGAGTTCGAAGACCTCCCCGGCCGGCTGCCCGCTGGATGACGCCTGTGCCGCGGCGTGCGCCAGCAGCAGCCGCTGCCCCTGCGTCTGTGGCACGTCCGGAGCACGCTTGAGCATCTCGGTCGAGCGCTCGATCGCCCGAGGTTGGAGTGAGGCGACCATGCCGGCCGTCAGCACGAACCCGGTTTGCAGCTGATCGTGCAGCTCGAGCTCGTCGGGGTCGGTCGGATCGGTGGGAAGCTCGGCCAGGCCCTCATCGAACGCTTTGGCCGCCAGCGCGTGCTCGCCCTGATCGAACAGCGCGTGACCGCGCGCGAGCGCCAGCTCGGCACGCCGCCGCGGGTCGCGTAAGTCCGCAGCCGCCTCGGCCAGGTGACCGACGGCTTCGTGCAGTCCCGCCGCCGCCTCCGCTGCCCCGAGCTCGGCGAGAACCTCGCCTCGCAGCTCCGCGGCGGGCGGCTCCTCGACCGCGCGCCGCAGGTAACCGACGGCCGACTGCGAGGCTCCATGCCGGCGCGCATCCCGGGCCGCGGCCCGGAGCTGCTCGACCGCCCACGGATCGCCCTGGGCGCGTCCGACCAGCAGGTGCGCTGCGACCCGTTCGGCGCTGGCTCCCTCCGCGTGGAGCAGCCTTGCCGCATCGAGATGTCGAGAGGCCTGCTCGGAGGCCGGGATGTCGTCGATCACCGCCTGCCGTACCAGCGGATGTACGAACCGCAGTGGCTCGCGCGCCAACAGGATCTCGACCGCCGCGAGCCGGTCGGCGGCCTCGCTGGCGTGCTCGATACTGAGCTCCGCGAGCGCGGCGGCGTGGCGCAGCTCGACGTCGTCCCCGAGGATCGCGACCGCCCGCGCCAGGGCGCCCGCAGCCGGACCGAGGCGCCCGACGCGGACGCGCACCGTGCGGGTCACCGCGTCTGGCGCCAGCTCGAGCGCCATACGCGCCAGCTCCTCGCTGCCCATCGTGCGCTCCTCGCTCAGCGCCAGCAGCAGCGCGTGAATGTAGAACGGGTTGCCCGCGGTGACGCCATGGCAGGCATCGATCACGGCAGCGTCCGCGCGCAAGCCTAGGGTCTGTCTCGCGAGCCGGCCCGTGGCTTGCGACCCGAGCGGCGAGAGCGTCTGGACCTCGACGTGCGGATCGGCCGCGATCAGGTCAAGCACGTCCGCGGCTGATTCGGCTACCCCCGGGCGCCGTGTCATCAGCACCGCCACGGGCAGCTCCTCGAGCCGGTGCAGGACGTAGAGCACGAACTCGAGCGAGGCGGTGTCACACCAGTGGAGGTCGTCGATCGCGATCAGCGCCGGGCGTGGCTGCGCGGTCGCCAGCAGCGTGAACAGGCCATGCGAGAGCGCGAGGTCGGCGCCCTCGCTCGGCTCCATCGACTCACGTGCGCCGGCGAGCGCCTGCACCCGCTCGGGCGCGCGCGCCAGCAGCGAGTTGCGCTGCGCCGGGGACAGCTCCGCCAGCTGCGAGGAGAGCAGCTGCGCCGCGACGCCGAAGGCGATGTTGCGCTCCAGCTCGGCGCCGGCCGCCCGGAGCACGCGCATCCGCCGCCTGCGGGCGGAATCGAGCGCCGCCTCGTGCAGCCGTGTCTTGCCCATGCCCGCGTGGGCTTCGATCAGCAGGCCGCGGCCGGCGCCGGCCTGCGCATCCTCGAGCAGCAGCTCGATTGCGCCCAGCATCGACTCACGCTCCAGCAAGCCGGAGCTGCCGCGTTCGGTCCGCCCACGACGGTCGGCCGCCTCCCGGGATGGCACGGGCATCGTTATACACCCGAAAACGAACAATTGCGGTCAAACTGGTTCTATTTGTCGCAATTAACTGGGGTGGTTCCCTGGGGCGAAGCGCGGGAGAACCAGCGATGCTTTCCGCGTGGATCGCAGTACCGCTCATCTAGACCTTGCGATTGAGCTCGAGTCGGAGCCGATCGCCGGCTCGCTGACAGTCCCGGGCGCGAACCCTCAGCGGTTCAGCGGCTGGATCGAGCTGGTGGCGGCGATCGAGGCGGCGCGCGCGGGCGACCCGCACGCGCTTGACCGCCGCAACGGTCACTGGGGTCCCCGGGGAAAAGACTAGGGTGCTTCCCTGGGGCGAAGCGCGAGGCGCGGGTTTATCTTGAGAGACACAGTGTCGAGGCTGTCCTGTGGGGACACGGAAAGGCAGGGCAGCCCCGGCACGGGGGCGAACATAGGGGCACCATAGAAGGGGGCGCAAGCCGAAGGGGGGCACAGTCTTCGGGCGCAGTTGCTTCAAGCTGATAGGGCCGGCAAGGATGCCGGCCTAATTGCTTTTTGGGCTGCGATCACACTCGATACAGTGATCCCTCGTGTCTGAGCTCAACATGATCCTGTTCGGCCCGCCCGGCGCGGGCAAGGGGACCCAGGCCGAGCGTCTGCGCAGCGACTTCGACCTGCCGTACATCGCGACCGGGGACATGCTGCGCGCCAACGTCAGGGACGGGACCGAGCTTGGTAAGCAAGCTCGCGAGTACATGGATGCCGGTGATCTCGTGCCCGACGAGCTGATCGTCGCGATGGCCGCCGAGCGACTCCAGGAGGAGGATGCGCAGGACGGTTTCATCCTCGACGGCTTTCCCCGCACGATCGAACAGGCCAAGGCGCTCGAGCGGCAGCTGTCTGAGCTTGGCCGGCGGATCACCGCCGCGCTGCTGATCGACGTGCCCGACGAGGAGGTCATCCGCCGCCTGTCCGGGCGGCGGGTGTGCATCAAGGCCGGCCACATCTACCACGTGAGCGACGATCCACCAAAGCACGAGGGCGTGTGCGACCAGGACGGCTCGCGCCTGGTGCAGCGAGACGACGACCGGCCCGAGGTGGTGCGCAACCGTCTGCGCGTCTACCACGAGCAGACCGAGCCGCTGATCGACTACTACGACGAGCAGGGTCTGATGCGCCGAATCGACGGCACCCGGCCGCCGGCGGAGGTACACGACCACATTCGCGCGGTGATCGCGACGCTGCGGCTCGAAGAGAACGTGTAGCCCGGGTGATCATCAAGAAGACCCCAGAGGAGATCGAGCGGATGGCGGCCGCCGGCGCGATCCTCGTCAAGACGATGAACCTGCTGGCGGCCAAGGTGAGGCCGGGCGTCACCACCGCGGAACTCGACGACGCGGCCGAGAAGTTCATCCGCTCGCAGGGGGCCGAGCCGGCGTTCAAGGGCTACCGCGGTTTCCCGGGGTCGATCTGCACCTCGCCGAACTCGATGATCGTGCATGGCATCCCCGGGTCCTACAGCCTCGCGCGCGGCGACATCCTGTCGGTCGATGTCGGCGTGGTGCGCGACGGCTGGGTGGCGGACGCAGCGCGGACGTTCGCGGTCGGGCCGGTCACGCCGATCGCGCACAAGCTGCTGAAGACGACCGAGGAGGCGCTGTTCCAGGCTGTCGAGCAGTGCCGCCCTGGCAAGCGCTTGGGCGATGTCTCCCACGCGGTCCAGGAGCACGTGGAGGCCGCCGGCCTGTCGATCGTGCGCACGCTCGTGGGTCACGGCATCGGCCGCAGCATGCATGAGGAGCCGCAGATTCCCAACTATGGGACCCCCGGCACCGGCGTGCCGCTGGAGGAGGGAATGGTGCTCGCGGTCGAGCCGATGGTGACGGCCGGTCGCCATGGCGTGCGCGTCGGCGAGGACCACTGGGCGATCTACTCGCAGGACGGCTCGCTGGCGGCGCACTTCGAGTTCACGATCGCGATCACAGCCGACGGGCCGCGGATCCTGACCCCGTGGCACGAGGCCGGCGACGGACGCGCGGCGGCGTAGGGTCAGTAGACGCTGATCGGGACGGCGACGGTGAGGTCGTCGTGCAGCACGCGATGAAGCGCGGCCTCGACGCGCCACTGGACCTGCCCATGGTCGAACGCCGTGTCGGGGCCGGCGTCCGAAGGGATCTGAATCTGGAAAGCGGCCTGTTCGCGGCTGCCAGGCTCGAACGTGTGCTTGTCGAACAGCTTCGACTCCGCGACCAGCGGGGTGGCCGGTAGTCCAGCTCAAACCGCCCCTGCTAACATCGGCCGGTGCGCTCGTAGCACGATCATCGAGTGCTGCGCGCGCCGCTCAGCTCGGTAGCGGCGGCCTGAAGCGGTCTCCAGAGCCGGACTGAGGCAACTACTGCAATACGAGAGTGAAGAAGCGAGCGTGAAAGTACGACCGTCGGTCAAGCCGATGTGCGAGAAGTGCAAGATCATCCGCCGTCAGGGGCGGGTGCTCGTGATCTGCTCAAACCCGCGCCATAAGCAGCGGCAGGGCTGAGCAGATGGCGCGGATCGCCGGAGTCAACATCCCCCTGAACAAGCGCGTCGAGGTCGGCCTCACCTACATCTACGGGATCGGCCGCTCGACGTCGAACAAGCTGCTCGACCAGGTCCACATCGAGCCCGACCGGAAGGTGCGCGACCTGACCGACGACGAGGTCGTCAAGCTGCGTGAGCTGATCGATTCCTCGCTGACGGTCGAGGGCGACCTGCGGCGCGAGCGCTCCCAGAACGTCAAGCGACTACAGGAGATCGGCTCTTATCGCGGGCTTCGCCACCGGCGCGGCCTGCCGGTTCGCGGTCAGAACACCAAGACCAACGCGCGCACCCGCAAGGGTCCGAAGCGGATGCAGGTCGCCGGTAAGAAGAAGGCGACCAAGAAGTAATGCCGGCGCCACGTAGACCGCAGCGCGGGCGCCGGCGGGTCCGCAAGAACATCCCGGTGGGCCAGGCCCACATCAAGACCTCGTTCAACAACACGATCGTGTCGCTAACCGACCGCGAGGGCAACGTGATCGCGTGGGAGTCCGCCGGCGGCGCCGGCTTCAAGGGCTCGCGCAAGTCCACCCCGTTCGCCGCGCAGGTGACCGCCGATGCCGCGGCGCGTAAGGGGATCGAGCACGGGCTGCAGCGGGTCGAGGTGTTCGTCAAAGGCCCCGGCTCGGGGCGCGAGACAGCGATCCGCTCGCTGCAGGCCGCCGGGCTCGAGGTGACGGGCGTGCGCGACGTGACCCCGCAGGCCCATAATGGCTGCCGGCCCCGCAAGCGGAGGAGGGTGTAGCGCGTGGCACGTGACACTTCTCCACAGTGCAAACAGTGCCGCCGTGAGGGCCAGAAGCTGTTCCTGAAGGGCGAGCGTTGCCTGACCGACAAGTGCGGTGTCGAGCGACGCTCGTACCCGCCCGGCCAGCACGGTCGCGGTCGCCAGAAGCAGAGCGAGTACCGCGTCCAGCTGCGCGAGAAGCAGAAGGCCAGGCGCTACTACGGCGTGCTCGAGAAGCAGTTCCGGATCTATTACGAGAAGGCCTCGCGCCAGCCCGGCGTGACCGGTGAGAACCTGCTGCGAATGCTCGAGTGCAGGTTTGACAACGTCCTGGTCCGGCTCGGCTTTGCGGCGTCGCGGCGGCAGGCTCGCCAGCTGATCCTGCACGGCCACTGGACGGTCAACGGGCGACGGGTCAACATCCCCAGCTATCAGCTGCGGGACAACGACGTGATCGCGATCCACGCGGGCTCCACCGCGACGCAGGTGATTCGCGACGCAACCGAGCTGACCGGGCAGGTACCGGCGTGGCTGCAGGCCGACCACGACTCGCTCACGGCGAAGGTGCTGCGCAAGCCGGATCGGCGGGAGATCGCCGCACCGGTGCAGGAGCAGCTGATCGTCGAGCTGTACTCGAAGTAGTGAAAGCTTGTCGCCGCGTGCCCCTGCGGGGATTGCGCGGCGCCGACAGCCGCCTCGGCGGCGGCAGGAACCCACGACGTTAGGACCCTGATGCTTGACTTCCAAGTCCCCCGAATCTCCAGCGAATCCGTCGACGACAACCGGGGCTCGTTCACGATCGAGCCGCTCGACCGGGGCTTTGGCTACACGTTCGGCAACTCGTTGCGACGTGTGCTGCTGTCCTCCCTCGCCGGCGCCGCGGTCACGAGCGTCCGTATCGAGGGCGTCGCCCACGAGTTCTCGACGATCCGTGGCGTCAAGGAGGACGTGACCGACATCGTCCTGAACCTGAAGGGCATCGTCTGCCGGATGCACAGCGACGCGACAGAAATCGAAGCGCCCCTGGTCGTCACCGGGCCGGGTGAGATCACGGCGAAGGACATCGATCTCCCATCCGGGGTCGAGATCCTGAACCCCGACGCCCACATCGCGACCCTCGAGAAGAAGACCAAGCTCGAGGTGTACCTGACGATCGGGCGCGGACGCGGCTACCGGCCGGCCGAGGAGAACAAGTCGCCCGATCAGCCGATCGGAGTGATCCCGATCGACTCGATCTTCTCGCCCGTGCGGCGGGTTGCCTACAACGTCGAGCAGGCTCGAGTCGGCCAGCGGACCGACTACGACAAGCTGACGCTCGACATCGAGACCGATGGGTCGATCGACCCGCACGCGGCCCTGCGCGAGGCGGCCGAGATCCTGATCTCGCAGCTGGCGATCTTCACCGACGCGGATCGGGTGATCGAGCTGCGCGAGGCGGGCGCGCCGGTTTTGGAGCCCGGTTTGATGGGCGGTCCGGGAGTTGGTCCCGCCCGGCAGCCGAACGCGATGGACGACATCCTGATCGAGGAGCTCGAGCTCGGCGTGCGGTCGTACAACTGCTTGAAGCGGGCGGGTATCCAGACGGTCGGCGACCTCGTGTCAAAGACCGAATCCGAGCTGAACGCGATCCCGAACTTCGGCAAGAAGTCGATCGACGAGGTGATCGAGACGCTGCACGCCCGGGGCCTGGGGCTGCGGAACGAGTAGCTTTCCGGGGCGACGGATTCCTCGAACGGTCACGGTCATGCGACATCAGCGCCAGCGATACCAGCTCAGCCGCAGCGCCTCGCACCGCAGGGCGCTGCTGATGAACTTGTCCAAAGAGGTCATCGAGCATGAGCGGATCCAGACGAGCGAGACCAAGGCCAAGGCGGTCAAACCCGAGCTCGAGAAGCTGATCACGCTCGCCAAGCGCGGCGATCTGCATGCTCGCCGGCAGGCGCTGTCCGCGCTCGGGCAGGACAAGTTTGCGGTCTACAAGCTGTTCGAGGAGATCGCGCCCAGGTATGCGGAGCGTCCGGGCGGCTACACGCGAATCCTGAAGCTGGGTCCGCGCCGCTCTGACTCGACCGAAATGGTGATCCTGGAGCTGGTCTGAGCGCGGTCGCGCGCCTGCTGCTCGAGTACGACGGGGCGCGGTTCGCGGGCTGGGCGCGCCAGCCGGGGCAGCGGTCCGTGCAGGAGGAGGTCGAGCGGGCGCTGGGCGTGCTGCTGCGCCGTCCTGGTGGAGTGCCCGTGACGGTTGCGGGGCGGACGGACGCCGGCGTCCACGCCTGGGGGCAGGTCGCGTCGTATGAGGGGGCGGTGGTTCAGGTGTCCGGACTGAACGCGTTGCTCCCTGCGGACGTCGCCGCGCTGTCGTGCGTCGCTGCCAATGACGGTTTCGACGCGCGGCGAGACGCGACCTCGCGTGCCTACTGCTATCGGGTCCTGTTGCGAAGGGGGAGGCCTGTTCTGATGCGCGGGCGCGTGCTGCACTGGCCGGGGCTTTTGGATCTGGCGCTGCTCTTCGAATGCGCTCGTCGGGTTGTGGGCACGCACGACTTCACTGCATTCACGCCTACGGAAACCGAGCACGTCCGCTTCTCGCGGGATGTGTATGGCGCCCTCTGGCGGGACTGCGGTGATGGCTTGCTCGAGTTCTGGGTCGAGGCGGACGCGTTCATGCGGCACATGGTGCGGGTGCTGGTGGGGACGATGCTGGAGGTCGGCTCCGGGCGGCGATCGGTCGAGTCGTTCGCCGCGCTATTGGACGGCAAGCCGCGGTCGGACGCGGGTCCGACGGCGCCCGCTTGTGGGCTGTATCTGGCGGGGGTGGGGTATGGGGGGGAGCGGGTGCTGGGCGGCGGGAGGCCGACCGGCTCCTGAGCGGGAGATTTGCGCGGCGGGGGGCGACGGAGAAGTGGTCTTGGTCTTGGGTGGCCTACGCACCCGAGCGGCCCGCGCTCGGCAAGGCCCGAGCGACCGCCCGCTCGAGCGACCGCCCGCTCGCGCGACCGCCGGCCCGCGCAACCGCGCGCCCGCGCAACCGCCGGCCCGCGCAACCGCCCGCCCGCGCAACCGCCCGCCCGCGCAACCGCCCGCCCGCCCAACCGCCGGCCCGCCCAACCGCCGAGAAAAGTGACAAACGTCGCGGCTGGCGAGGACCGAGGTAGCTTCCTCGGGATGACCCTGAGTTTTCTGCCAACGTTGCTCGCTCGAGTCGACGCGTGAGACGTTTCCCGGAGCGGCCGTGCCCCGCGTGGGCGCGGGCACGCGGACTCACATCTTCGGGGTCTTGAACGTCACATCGACGCCGTAGCGAGTGCCATCTGGGTTGGTGGCCACGATCCGGAAGTGGTAGTAGGTGTTACGGGCGAGACTTGTCAGCTTCAGGAAGGCTGCGAACGGTCGGTTCGCAGTGGAGGCCAGGAGCCGATGCAATGGTGTCGCATGGCCGTATGCCTTGGTCTTGCCCCACTGGAAGTAAACCGATCCCCTGACCACGTCCGGGTTGGACGCTTTGCCGGTGAGCCTCACCGCGGTGCTTACGACCTTGGCTTGCCCCGTGATCGCCGACGGTGGCGCGAGCTCGTAGGGGCCGATATCGCATGCAGGCCCCTGTGGCCGCTTGACGCCACGCTGGTCGGTGGCCTGACAGCCGGTGGCGGGGCCATGGTCGATTGCGGGGCTGCCGGGCCGCAAGGCTCGGGTCGGCGTTGGACCGCCGTTGTCCTTCAGCGGCCCCAGCAGTGGCTCCTCGCCTTGGATGTCGTTGCCCTGGGTGAAGCCGCAGCTGGTGCCACTGTCGAGGTTGAAGCCGTCATCGGTAAGGGATGTGTCATTGCAGTTGCTCCCGCTGGAAGCGCTGTTGTCGGCGATGATCGAATTGAAGGCCGACAGCGAGTCGGCATCTACACCGCCGCCCTGGTGGGCGGTGTTGTTCACGACCTCGCTATCCGACAAGCTCGCACTCCCCGTGCCGGCTTCGACACCGCCGCCGTCGCCGTTGCTCCCGCCGGCGTTGTTACCGCTGATCGTGCTGGCGATCACGTTAATTGGATAGGACGAGTCGTCGATGCCGCCGCCGTCGCCGCTGGCGCCGCCCCCGCCGGAGCTGTTGCCGCTGATCGTGCTACGTGCGACCGTGACGTTGCCATCCGCCTCGATACCGCCGCCAAAGCCGTACCCACCGCTGCCGCCCGCCGTGTTGGAGCTGACCGTCGTCCCCGCGAGGCTGAGGGTGCCATCGCTTTCGATGCCGCCCCCGTAGCCGCCTTGACCCACGCCCGCCCGGTTATAGGCGACGATCGCGCGCGTCATGCTCACGCTTGAGTCAGCTTCGATCGCGCCGCCATACCCCCGGCCAACGCCCCCCCCAGCCTGATTGGACACGAACACGCTCGCCGAAGCGTTCAGCGCGTCGACGTCGATCGCACCCCCGTAGCCGTTCGCGAAGCCAGAGGACCCGCCACCTGCGCGATTGAACTCGAATACCGAGGAGGCCACCGTTACCAGCGAGGAGCTTGCTTCAACCGCCCCGCCGTATCCGCGCGCGCCGCCTGAGCCGGCGCGGTTGGAGGTCATGGTCACGCGCGTCAGCGCAAGCTTGCCGGTGTCAAGTTCGATGGCACCGCCATCGCCTGTGCCGCCCTTGGTGTCGATGGCTTCGTTGAGATCGAAGGTCGAGTTGCTGACCGCTGTGCTGGCGATGTTCTGCGCGTAGATTGCTCCGCCGTCCGCAAACAGCATGCGGGAGATCGCCTGGTTGCCGGTGAACGTCGACCGGTTGATCACGATGGGCCCTGCTCCATCCTGGTCGAACACCGCACCGCCCTCGGCGAAGACCGACGTGGAAGCGGCGCTGTTCTTGGCAATGAGGACGTTCGTCAACCTCAGTGAGCCGCCGTTGTGGTCGTAGATCGCGCCGCCCTCGGCTGCGCTCGCCGGGGCATGGCCGCCGGTCATCGTGAGGCCGGACGCCGCAAAGTTCGCACCGCTGGTCACCTCGAAGAGCCTGGTGTTGCCGCCGCCGTCGATCACGCTCTTCGAAGCTCCGACGCCCTCGACCGCGACGCTCTTGTCGACCAGCAATTCACCTTTGGTCAACTTGTAGTGGCCGGCTGGCAGCTTGATCGTGCTCGGCCCGGCGATGGCGTCGGATGCGAGGATCGCATCGCGTAACGAGCAGTTGTGCGGCTTGCAGGCGCCGTCGTTGGTGTCGGCCGCCTTTGTCGCCTTGAAGGTGGCGGCGTGGGCGGCGCCAGCTGCTGCGAGGCTGATGATGCCCGTGAGCACCACAACGGTGCGGCTCTTCCCCACGGGATCAAGCTAGCACCTCGCGGCTATTTGGCGGGTCTAGGGGGCGAATTCGGGCGCCTCCGAGGCTTTTAAACGATATGGGCGGCGAACGGTCGACCGAGAAACGTCGCAGCATCGGCGCGGACGCGGCTGTGGGGCGGAATTCTGAGCGAGACGGCGAGTTTTCGACCCGGATCATCTCGCGCGATGCAGCGCGCGACGTTATTCGTGCTAACGGCGTGGGGGACGCGGCCGCGGCATGGATCGCTCGGCACCAGCTCAACCTGATTACGACGGGCCAGTTACTCCTGGCCGGCATCGGCCATGGCGCGATCGAGACGCGGTGTAGGCGGTGCACCCTGACTCGGATCTTCCACGGCGTCTACCTGTGGGGCCAACCGCCGATGCTTCCTGCCGCGCGTGAGCTGGCGGGTGTCCTCGCCTGCGGCGAAGGCGCCTTCATCAGCCATCGCACCGGCGCGGCCATGTGGGGCTTGGCAGCGCCACAGGCCGACGAGCTCCACATCACGGTCGCGGGCGGCTGCCGGCGGCGCCGGGATGGCCTAACCGTGCACCGGACTCGTGGCCTTCATTCCAGCGAGCGCCGGCTCCTCCACGGTATCCCGGTCACCTCGCCCGCACGAACGCTGCTGGATTTCGCAACCCAGGCGCAGCCCGACGAGCTCGAGCGGGCGGTCGCAGAGGCGTACGTGCAGCGGCTGGCGACCGAGCGTGACCTATTGACTGCGCTCGAGCTCAATCGTGGCCGCGCGGGGGCGGCGGCGCTCAGGACGCAGCTCGACCGTGACCGGGGGTCTGCCCTCACTCGCAGCGAGGCCGAGCGCCTCATGATGCAGCTGCTCCGTCAGGCCCGGCTTCCGCCGCCACGAACCAACCTGCGCATCAACGGCTTCGAAGCCGACCTCGTGTGGCCCGAACACAAGCTGATCGTCGAGGTCGACGGGTATCAGTTCCACGGCCACCGTCGGGCATTCGAGCGCGACCGCAGACGCGATGCCGCGCACGCGCTTGCCGGCTACACCGTGATCAGAATCACCTGGCGCCAGCTCACACAGGAACCGATGGCCGTCGCCGCGACGATCGCGGGCGCGCTGGCGATGGCGCGCGCGAGAGCCGTGAGGAGCTGATGACCTGCGCCCCACCGGGGGCACCGTGCCGACCGCCCGCGCCGCCGTCCACCGCGTCCAGCCCGCGGCTAGCATCAGCTTCGGTGCGGGTGCTGCTGACAAACGACGATGGGATCGAGGCAGCTGGACTGCAGGCGCTGCGCAAGGCGTTGCTGCGGTTGCCGGGGATCGAGCTTGCGGTGATCGCACCGGATGGCAACCGCTCGGCGATGGCACGCTCGATCACAACGCGCCGGCCGCTGTGGGTGCAGGAGGTGGATTTCGGGGACGGGACCGTCGGTTACGCGACGGACGGCACGCCCGTCGATTGCGTACGGCTGGCACGGCTTGGTCTTGTCGAGGGGTTCGAGGCCGAGCTGGTCGTGTCCGGGATCAACCACGGCTCGAACCTCGGGGACGACATCACCTACTCGGGAACCGTCGCGGCGGCGCTGGAGGCGATTGTGCTTGGGCTGCCGGGGATCGCGGTCTCGCAGCAGTCGACGGCGCTTGAGCTCGACTTTCGGATGGGCGAGGGCTTCGACTTCAAGGTCGCGGCGGCCTTCACCTCGCGCCTCGTTGCGGAGCTCGAGAGCGTGCCGCTGCCGGACGGCACGTTGCTGAACATCAACGTGCCGGGCAGCGAGCCGACGGGGGTTGAGGTGGCGCGGCTTGGCAAGCGGATCTACAAGGACGAGCTCGCGCTGGTGGACGAGGGGACGGCCGGGCGCCGGCTGTACCGGATCTATGGCGAGGCCAGTTACGGCGCCGAGGAGAGCGGGACCGACGTGACCGCGGTCGCCGAGGGGCGGATCGCGGTGACGCCAATCCACTTCGACCTGACCGATCGCGAGGGGCTGAGTGCGCTGGCGCGCTACGACCTCGCCCGGCTGGTCGCGCCGGCCGCCGAGGAGGTGACCGAGGCTTGAGCGCTTCCCGCGCGGCCGCGTCCCGGGAACCGGACCCCGCGGAACGCGCAGCCGAGCTGCGCCGTCTGCTCGACTACCACGGCTACCGCTACTACGTACTCGACGATCCTGAGATCGGCGATGACCAGTACGACGCGCTGCTCGACGAGCTGCGGGAGCTTGAGGCCTCGCATCCCGAGCTGCGGACGCCCGACTCACCTACGCAGCGGGTCGGAGGCGAGCCGGTCAGCGATCTGGTCAAGGTCCGCCATCCCCAGGAGATGCTGTCGCTGGCCAATGCGCGCTCGGCGGAGGAGCTGCGGGCCTGGATCCAGCGGATGCGAAACCACCTCGCGCGGGAGGGGATCGAGGATCCTGACTTCACGTACGTGGTCGAGCCCAAGATCGACGGGCTGGCGATCTCATTGCTGTACCGCGACGGCATGTTCGAGCGCGGCGCCACGCGAGGTAACGGCGAGATCGGGGAGGACGTGAGCCACAACCTGAGGACGATTCCGTCGATCCCCCTGAGGATCGAGTCCGCGGACGGACCCGTTCCCGCGTTGGTCGAGGTGCGCGGGGAGGTGTACATGTCGCTGTCCGATTTCGCCAAGCTGAACGAGCGGCGCGCCGAAGCCGGTCTGTCGACATTCATGAACCCGCGCAACTCGGCGGCCGGCACCGTGCGCCAGCTGGATCCGAAGCTCGCCGCGGACCGGCCGCTGTCCTTCTGGGCATACGGAATCGGCGCCACCGACGGGATCACGTTCACCTCCCACTGGGACGCGCTCCAGTGGCTGCGCGCGCACCGATTCCCAGTCCATCAGGACGTGGCGCAGCTGATGACCGAAGACGAGGTCGTCGAGCGGTGCCGCTCGTGGGAGCAGCGGCGCGGGTCGCTCGACTTCGAGATCGACGGCGCGGTGGTGAAGGTCTCCGATGTGGAACTACAGCGGCGGCTGGGGGTCGTCGGGCGCGAGCCGCGGTGGGCGATCGCGTGGAAGTTCCCGCCGACGACCGCCGTGACCAGGCTCAAGCAGATCGGCTGGAACCCCGGCAAGTTTGGCGACCTGCACCCGTACGCGATGCTCGAGCCGGTGCAGGTAGGCGGCGTGACGATCAAGCTCGCGACGCTGCACAACGAGGAGGACCTTGCGCGCAAGGACATCCGGGAGGGGGAGGAGGTGATCGTGCTGCGCGCCGGCGACGTGATCCCGCAGGTGCTCTCGCCCGCGCCGCACGTGGCCGAGCGCGATGACCGCCCACCGCCTCCGCAGCCACCGCGCGAATGCCCGATCTGCCACACCAAGACGGTGAAGCCAGAGGACTCGGTCTTCACCCGCTGCCCGAACCGCGACTGTCCCGGCCGGCGCTGGCAGTTGCTCAAGCATTTCGTCGGCGCGATGGACATCGACGGCCTCGGCGAGAAGCAGGTCAGCCTGTTCATGGATCTGGGATGGGTGAGGACGGCCGCCGACTTCTACCGCCTCGAGCCTGAGCAGATCGCCTCGCAGACCGGGTTCGGGACGGTCTCCGCGGAGAAGCTGGTCGCCGCGATCGAGGCCTCCAAGCGACAGCCCTTCGGCCGCGTCCTGTTCGCGCTCGGGATCGAGGAGGTCGGCTACGTGACGGGCCGGGCGCTCGCGCAGCAGTTCCGCCAGATCGACGCGCTGCTAGCGGCGGATCCCGAGCAGATCGAGGAGACGCCCGGAGTCGGCCCGAAGATGGCGCGCACGATTCACGACCAGCTGGCCGATCAGCAGATGCGCACGCTGATCGACGATCTGCGGGCTTTGGGTCTGCGCTTCGAGGAGGAGGGGCCGCCCCCCGGCGAGGGGCCGTTGGCCGGCAAGACGTTCGTGCTGACCGGGACGCTGCCCGAGCTGACGCGAGAGCAGGCGACCGAGCTGATTACGCGGGCCGGCGGCAAGGTCACCGGCTCGGTCTCGCGCAACACCGACTACGTTGTCGCCGGCGAGAGCCCCGGCTCGAAGCTCGCCAAGGCCGAGCAGCTGGGAGTCGCCGTGATCGACGAGGACGGCTTGCGCGGGCTGGTGTAGCACGCGGCGCTGCTGCATTCACGCCCGCGCTGCCGGGGTGGGCCCGCGGCATATATCCGCTGAATGCGGCGAAAGGTTCGCGCGGCCCGGCGGCGGCTTCAGAGCGGCCCCGTAGAATCGGCACAGCGATGGGCAAGGTTGTGAAGCTCGACACCGCTGGCGAGCGGCAGCCGGGTGTTAGGAGCGAGTCATCAGCCAGGCGCCGGCGGCAGCGCTCAAAGACCGCGCTCGTGCTCGGCGGGGGCGGGTTCACCGGCGGGGTGTACGAGATCGGGGCGCTGCGGGCGCTCGACCTGCTGTCCGTGAACCGGACCGTCAACGAGTTCGACGTGTACGTAGGAACGAGCGCGGGTTCGTTCGTGGCCTCGGCGGTCGCGAATGGCGTTACGCCCGAGGAGATGATGCGGGTGATCGTCCAGCAGGTGCCGACGCCGTATCCGGACGCTCGCATCAGCGCCCTGCTGCACCCGAACTACGGCGAGTTCATCGCGAAGGGGCTGCTGATCCCGTTCCGGCTGGCGCTGCTGGTGCGCACGCTGCTGCGCGACCTCGGCCAGATCTCGGCGGTCGACATCGTCGTCGGGCTCGCCGAGGCGCTGCCGTCCGGTCTGTACTCGGGCGACGGCATCGAGCGGTACGTGCGCACGATCCTCTCCGGTCCGGGCCGTGTTGATGATTTTCGCCTGCTCCAGAAGGAGCTCTACCTCGCGGCGACCGACCTGGACACCTGCGAGCGGATCGTGTTCGGCGCTGAGGACTGGGACGACGTGCCGATCTCGACCGCCGTCGCCGCGTCTGGCGCGCTGCCGATGATCTACCGGCCCGTCAAGGTCAAGGACCGCGAGCTGATCGACGGCGGCATCCTCTCGACGACCAACCTCGATATCGCGGTCGAGGCCGGCGCCAAGTTCATCGTCGTCGTCAACCCGCTCGTCCCGTACGTCAACGACTTCCAGAAGCGGATCCCGACGATCGTCGGCTCGCGCGCCCGCCGCGTGTCGGACATGGGCTTCCCGCAGATCGGCTATCAGGCTTTCAAGCTGCTGGCCTATCAGCGCCTGCATGAGGTCGCGCGCCGCTGGGAGGAGCGCTATCCGGGCGTCGACATCATCCTGATCGAGCCGGAGCCCAACGACGAGCTGATGTTCCAGACGAGCATCATGAACTACACCTCGCGAGTCGACATCGCGCGCCACGGGTTCCAGTCGGTGACGCTAAAGCTCGCCCACGACTACACCCGCTTCAAGCGGATCTGTGCGCGGCATGGAATCGAGATCTCGGCGACCCGGGTGCGGAAGGTCGTCAAGCATTTCGAGGCCGAGCGCGAGAAGACCCGCGCGTGGCGCAAGATCCTCGAGCAGACGACCTCGACACTCCTGCGTCAGTCGGCGGCGGACTGAAGCAGCCTGGGATTACGCGGGGCGGCGCGGGCTAGGCGCTGGCGGCCTGAGGCTCCTGATGCTGCGAGGCGGCAAACTCGCGAAGGCTCGAGAGGAAGAGAGTCTTGTCGATCCGACCGTTGAAGATCGGGACGCCCAGTTCGACACACTTGACGATCACATCACGACGCTCCAGACCGGACTCTCGTGCAAGCTCGCTGGGCGTCAGGTGATTTGCCATCGGTCCTCTTCCTCCTTTGCCGGTTACATGGCGAGAAAGTATGCCGAGCCGAGCGGACGGACTCAACGAGAAATCGGTGATTGTTAGGTTTCTGCCCGGTTGCCGCTGGACAAACGTCGATTAAACGCTAAAGTTCACAATTCGTTCAGGGGAGGGGTTACGAGACGCCGACCTGGGGACGAGGATCTGGTCATGTCAGCCCTACGCGTGGCCCAACCCGCACCAACGTCGAGCGACGGAGAGCTGGTCGCTGCAGTTCGGCACGGCGACGACCGCGCCTTCGAGGAGCTGTACTCCCGCTTCGGAAGCCGTATCCGCTCCTACATATTCGGGATGGTCGGCGACCACGGGCGCGCCGAAGACATCACCCAGGAGGTGTTCATCTCGGCCCTGCGGCGGCTGCGCAAGACCGACGGGTTGATCGCCTTCAAGCCGTGGATCTACGAGATCGCCAGGAACGCGTGCATCGACGAGTTCCGCCGCACCCGCCGAGCACAGGAGGTTTCGCTCGACGCCGACGAGGAGGGAGGCGGCTACGCCTCGCTGCTGTCGTCGGCGCCGACGCCGGACGTGGCGGTTGAGAGCAAGCAGCGGCTTGACGATTTGCGTGGCGCGTTCCGGGGGCTCTCGGATAGCCACCACCAGATCATCGTGTTGCGTGAGTTCGAGGGATTGTCCTACAGCGAGATTGCCAAGCGCATGGGGATGACCCGTCCGATCGTCGAGAGCACGTTATTCCGGGCTCGGCGGCGGCTGGGCGAGGAGTACGAGGAGCTGGTGAGCGGTCGCCGCTGCGAGCACGTGCAGGCCGTCGTCGAGGACTGCGACAGCCGCGCGGTGCGCGCCCTCGGCATACGTGAGCGCCGGCAGATCGCGCGTCACCTGGCGCATTGCCAGCCGTGCCGGCGCCACGCGCACATGGCCGGCTTCGACGATTCGGCACTGAAGCCTCGCAGCGTGGTCGGCAAGGTCGCCGCGTTGCTGCCGCTGCCGTGGCTGCGTTGGCGCCGGGGCAATGGACACGCCGAGACGACGACCTCGTCAATATCGCACCAGCTGGGCGCGCTTCAGTCGCTGCCGACACTGATGCGGATCACCGATCCGAGCGGTCCATCGGCCGCGCTCGGGCGCGCGGCAACCGCGGCTGTCGCGGCGATCGCGCTTGCGGGAGTCAGCGGCGGTCTGGTCGCGGGGATCTCGAGCCAGGGCGGCGGAAGCCCGCGACCCCGCGCGCTCAGCCCAGCCGGCGCCGGTGGCACTGAGCCGTCGATCGACAGAGCGGTTCGTCCGGCCGCCGTCCGTTCGGTGGCGCCCGCGGGCGCGGCACCGAACACGCCGCGCAGCACCAGCCACGGTACGACCGCCGGCGGCACGGCGAGCCGCGGTTCGACCCAGTCGACCACAGGAACCCATCACGTGGTCTCCACCGGCGATAAGGGTGGCGGCCTCGCGGTGAGCTCCCCAGCCAGCGGCAACGGCTCGCGCACGAGCCCGGCTCCGCCCAAGCTCAGCCCGCCGACGATCAAGGCGCCCACCGCCCCGTCGCAGGGACCGAAGACCCATGCGACGGTCCCCACGGGCTCGATCTCGACGCTTCTCCCCTCGGCGACGCAGCTGCTGCACCACTAGGCCGCGCCCAGTTGGTCCGGGATCCCGCGGCCCGCGGGGGCTTCACCGCGGCTCGGCGGCGCACCTATACTGGGCCGATCGGGGCGTGGCGCAGCCTGGTAGCGCGCACCGTTCGGGTCGGTGAGGTCCCCGGTTCAAATCCGGGCGCCCCGATTTGGGAAAGCCCTGCTCCGGCGGGGCTTTCTGCTTCTCAGGAGTCGGTCGCGCGGTGGGCGGATTGGTCTGCAGCAGGCTCTCGCTGCCCATTCGCTGCCCAAACGTGGCCTTGGACGAGCGCTTTGAGCCGCTCGCGCTCCTCCTCGCTGCGGCGCATCGTGTGGGAGTAGACCCGCAGCGTGAAGGCCGGATCTGTGTGCCCGAGCTGCTGCATCACGAACGTCGGGTCCTTGCCGATCGCGACCAGGATCGAGGCGAATGTGTGCCTCAGCTTGTGCGGGGTAATGCCGAGCGGGAGCGGCTGCAGGCCCCGCTCCTCGACGAGCCGGTTCGCGTGGATCATCACAGCGTCGACGACGTCCTGGCGCAGGTTGTGCCGCGACCGCGGCTTGCCGCTCGAGGTCACGAACACGGGGTCGTCCGGTCCGGTGCGCGCGCTCGCGGCCTTGTGCTCGGTAAGGATCTCCCGCAGGAGCGGCAGCATGTCCACCTCGCGCATGCCGGCGTCGGTCTTGTCGCGCCCGACCTCGAAGCGCCCGTTGGCGAGGTCCACGTCGCGCCACACCATCGCGCCGGTTGCCGAGGCACGGCCGCCGCCGAGGAGCAGCGTGGCGATCGCTGCCCGCCGGCCGGTGGTCTGAACGGGCTGGCGCTGCTTCCAGGTGCGGCCACGGCGGTCCCGTACGTCCAGCACGGCGTCGCCGCGGTCGAGCTCGCCGGCGGCCTCGAGCACGATCGCGATCTGCTCGGCGCTGTCCAGGTGCACCGGGCGCGCCTTCGAGACCTTCAGGCGGCGGCGCTTGCCGACCGCCGGGTTACTCGCGATGTGGCCGTGATCGACGGCGACCGCGAGGATCTGCGTCAGCAGATCGATGTGCATGTTGACCGAGCGAGCCGACAGCGGCCGCGCTCGGCGCCGGTAGCTGCGCCCGAGGCGATCGACGTAGGACACCATCATCGGCGTCCCGTTCTCAGCGGCCGCGGTGATCTCGGCCGCCTCGCGCACCTTGCTCTGGCGGTATCGATCGACCTCAGAGACCGTGATCCGCGAGAGGTGATGGTCCTTGAAGAACGGCAGCAGATGGTTGGTGAGGTCGTTTCGGTAGTGGTTCGCCGTGTTCGGCTCGACCTCCAGCTCCTTAGAGGCGAACCATTCGGAGGCGAACTCGTGGAAGGTGGGGTCGACTGCTTGCGCCGGCGCCGGATCCGGATCTGGGGGTCGCCAGGTCCCGAGATCCACGTCGCGAAGCACGACCGCGAGCTCACGCTGCGCCATCGCGAGGGTCCAGCCGTCCTCGGGCCGACCCAGCGTGAGGAACTGGCGCTTGCCGTACGCGCGGAAGCGAAGCGCGAAGCAGGGATGCGTCTCTGTCGGCTTGACGACTTGTCCAGTTGCGGGGCGTGCCATCGGCTTCCGGATCGGGTCAGGAGGTTGCCGATCAGTATGCAGGCTCTGTCTCGTCATGTCGCTTGAATCAGGTCGAGCGGGCCGGCGAACACCGCCAGATCGCCGCTTACGCACCGCCAACTGAAGTTGGCTAGTGCGCCTCGCCAGCGGGCGAACGCGTGCGGCGCCGTTCGGGCCGGGGCCGAGCTAGGTCTCGACTGAGCGCACATGCAGCAGCGGCGCACCCGTCGCGGTACGACCGGCACGTTGGCGTCGGCGCCGGGTCGGAGTGGCCTCCGGAAGCGGCGCGGTCGCCGGCCGTTCGACCTTCTCGAGCCGTTCTGCGACACGGGCGGGCGAGAACGCTAGCCGCGGGCGGGGGCCCGAGCCGAGCCGCACGGCGCCGAGCTCGCCGGCGTGCTCGTAGACCCAGGTGCGCGTCTTGCCGTGGAGTCGGGCGATCTCGGCGGCATCGACGAGCGGCTCAGCCGCGGCGGTCGTGAGGCCCTGCAGTCGCACGGCGAGACGCTCGGCGAGCAGGTCGGCGAGTCGGTCGAGCGCATCGTCGTCGTAGTCCGCCTGATCGGGGACGGATTTGGCGGTCGCGGCGCTGGCGGTCGTGGTCATTCCTCTCTGGGGGATCAGGTATTGGACGGCCAGGCGCCAATCCCGCGCGCGGGCAGCGTTGCGCGGTCGTCGGAGCCATCAGGCCGGGGTGGCACGATCCAGGCGTGCACAATCTCGAACAGGTCCGGGTGCTGCGGGGGCGTTGTGGCCGGTAGATCGGTCGCCAACCGCTCCGAGACGGTCACCGTGCCCACACCGAGGGGACCGGTCGAGGTCGTGCGCCAGCAGTGGCGCTCGCAGCGCCCGGGGAGTCGGTGGAACTGGGAATGGCTGGCGCGTCGCGCCGGGCAGCGCGACTGGAAGCAAGGAACGACGGCGCGCGAAGCGATCCGCCAGGCGACGTTGCTGCCGCCGGGCAAGCAGCCGGGATGGCTCAACTCGGCGGTCGACGAGGCGGAACGTGGGTTGAGCGCTCAGCCATCCGAGCCAACGGCCGATCCGCCAGCGAGCGAGGAGGACGCCGGTTGAACTACGCGCGTCGACAGCAGTACCGGCGTCTGTCGCGCGCCGGCCGCGCGGCGGCGGGGAGCGCCGCCGCGGCGCTGCTCGCGCTCGCTGTCGCGGGCGCCGGGGAAGCCTCACTCGCCGGGCTGTTGCTTGTGATCGCGTTCGGCCTCGGCCTCTACGCTCGCCATTGGCTCGCACTCGCCGGTCGTAGCCGCGTCGGTGCTCGGTCGGAAGACGAGGTGCAGCGTGTGCTCGCACCGCTGGAGGCGGAGGGCTGGCGGCTGCGCCACTCGCTCCCGTGGCGCGGTCGGGGAGACATCGACTCGGTCGCGATCGCACCGACCGGGATCGCCATCGCGATCGAAACGAAGACCAGAACCTATGACGGTGGCCATCTCGCTCGGGTGTGGGAGCAGGCGGCGTGGTTGTACCGTCGCCGGCGAAGATGGGCACGCAACGGTGCCGTGGGCGTCATGTGCCTCGTCCGTGCCCGGGGCGTCGAGCACGTCGAGCACGACGTTCTGGTCGTCTCGATTGACCGCTTGACGCAGGTCCTTCGTATCGCGGCGGGGATGGGTCCAGACGCCCGTTCGAGCAGCTGACGGGCGATCGGGTGAACGCTGCTCCGCCGCGCTCTACGCTGGTGATCGTGACGATCATCGGCTGCCCGAGTTGCAAGGCGCGCAATCGCGTCGGCCCGATCGACCGCGGAGTCCCGCGCTGCCCGCGGTGCAAGGCCACCCTGCCTTGGGTCGTCGACGCGGACAGCGCCACGTTCACGGCCGAGACGACCGCGTCCGTTCCGGTCGTCGTCGATTTCTGGGCGGCGTGGTGCGGGCCGTGTCGGATGATCTCGCCCGTACTTGAAGACCTCGCCAAGCGTCACGCCGGTCATCTCAAGGTCGTGAAGGTCGATGTCGACGCGAATCCAGGACTCGCTTCTACGTTTGGCGCGCAGTCGATCCCGTTGCTCGTCGTGATCCGGGACGGGAGAGAGGTCGACCGAGTTATCGGCGCGCTTCCACGCGCTGCGCTGGAGCAGCGGTTGCGGCCAGTCCTCGCCGCCTGAGCGTCGATCCGGAGGCCGACCTGCCGCGGAGGGGCGTTTCTCCAGGCACGGCGTCGCTCAGGTCGCGGGTCGACGAGGTCCGCGACGTGATTGAAGACGCAACGTACCCGCCGACGACTCGCCGGCGACCAGAGGATGCTCGTGGGCGATTGCACTCGTCCGGCACCGGCGTCGCAGAGTCGGATCTGGGCGCATCAAACGCCGCCGGAGCGATCGTCGGCCGCGCGGGGCCTAGGACGGAAGGAATCGTTCGCTCGGAGGCGGCCGATGGTCAGCGGCTCGTGCTTTCGAGCGTCTCGTCGATCGTCTTGACCGCATGGCCGACGTTGTAGACGAGCGTTAGAGAGCCGTGAGAGATTGCCGTAGCCGCTTCGGCCTCGTCGACGACCGAGACGGAGCCGTTGACCAAGACCATAGCTCCGTCGGTTAGCGCGGTCGGATGCTCATCGAGGCTCTGCAACGTTGCGGCAAGGAGATCGAACGAAATTCCGGCCTGACGCAGGTCAGCGATCACCTTGACCTTCACGGCGTCCTCGCGGCTGAAGATGTTGGGCATGCCGGTGCCCCGGGACAGCTGGAGACTCGGCGCAATGAGTCCGCGCTTGAGCCAGCTATGCAGTGTGCGGTACTCGACCTCGCGAGCAGCTCGGAATCGCGTGGGAGGCAGACGTGCGCGAGGACCGCGCGGTCAAGCTCGGGCTCGACGCGGTCGAGCTGACCTTCAGTCAGCTGATCCCGCAACTCGGCGAACCGGTCGCGGTCCAGCGAGCGGTGGAGTACGCGCTCGCGCCCGAGCTCGAGTGGAGCGTTCTCTGCTACCTCGACCTCGAGACAGTGCAGCACGGCGTCGGCGAGGAGCGGGTCGTTGTCGACTACAAAGTCAAGACGACGCCGCTGACGCAGTTCAAGGCCGATCACGACTTCCAACCGTCCGTCTACCTCGCCGGACGCTGGCTCGAGGGCAACCGGGCCACCGCGTTCCAGTTCGCGCAGATCGCCAAGCCTGGCCCGCGCCGCAAGCAGATGAGCGCGTCGCTGATCACCACAACGAGATCGGCGGGGCAGCTGCGGGGCGCGCTCGTCCGGATCGCGCAAGTCGCCCGCCAGATCGTGGCGTGCTACGAGCGGTTCGGCCCGGTCGAGCCATGGGGGTTCGCCGACCCGGGGGGTTGGAAGTGCAGCGAGCGCTACTGCGACGCCTGGAGCACGTGCCCGGGCGGCGCGGGCCTCTGAGCCGGGCGCGCAACAAGCAGGTGCCGATCCGTGCCGAGCGCGGGATCGGGCGCCTGCGCCTCAGTACCTACCAAGACACCATCTCCGAAGGAGGCAATCAATGCGGGATATCGCGACCGCAACCGTGTCGGGCAACCTGACCCGCGACGTCGAGCTCAAGACGCTGCCCTCGGGCACCGACGTCGCCCGGCTCCGGGTTGCCACGACCACCCGCCGTAAGGCGGGCGAGGAGTGGGTCGAGAAGACCAACTACCTCACCGTCGAGGTGTACGGCGCCCAGGCGCGCAGCTGCGCGCAGTACCTGCGCAAGGGCTCGCGCGTGCTCGTCGACGCCGAGCTCGACTGGCGCGAGTGGACCGACCAGCAGGGCAGCAAGCGCGAGGCGGTCACGCTCCGCGCCCGCCAGGTCGTGTTCGAGGGCGGCCGGCCGTCGCCGACGGCCGACCCAGAGGCGGCGCCCGAGCAGAACGGGGCGCCGACCGGGGAACCCGCGCGATCCGGGGACCCGGTGGGGGTGACGGGCGGCGGGTCTGAGAGCGCGGCGAGCGACGACGACCTGCCGTTCTGACACACGCGATCGCTGAAGCGGAGCGCCGCCGGCAACCGTCCCGGCGGCGCTGCCTGTCTGACAAGGAGACTTACATGACGAATCTGACTTCCGCCGCCGGGCGACCGGCGGCGGACCTGTTTCCGGCCGCGCCGGCACGGCCGGGCGGCTGGGCGCCGCTGGTCGACCAGCGAACGCTCGGGCACGAGCGGCTGGAGCATCACGCGCGGGGAACGGACGCGACCGCGCAGCTGCTGCGGTGCTTCCCGCGCTGGAGCCGCGCGCTCGAGCAGCTGACCGCGCGAGCGCTCGAACGGCTCGCCCGCAACGAGCCCGTCGACCCGAACGACCCGGACATCTGGCGCAGCCGCGACGCCCACGCCCAAGCGGTGCTCCACCGTCACGGCCGCGGCACGGTGAGCGCGACGAGGTTGACATCGAAGTCGATCACCGCACTGATCGACGGGCAATCGAAGGCTGACCTCGATGCCGGCCTTGACTGGGGCACGGTCACCAGCCCGGCGAGCCGGCTGGACGACCGACTGCACGGGGCGCATGAGCGGCTGCCGATCGCGCTCGAGGATCCCGGCGCATGGGCGTACGCGCTCGACCAACGCCGCGCGCTCGCCTCGCGGCTCGGCTTCGACGAGCGCAGGGCGGACGATCTGTCCCGCTGGGTCCTGGCCCACCCCGACGGGTTCGACCAGACCGAGTTGCGCTGCTGGCGGATCGGCTCGGACTCCTGGCTCGCGCTCGCCGACGAGCAGCTCGAACCGCTCGTCAAGGTCGAGCGGCCGGTCGGCGTGTTCGTCGCACCGGCCATCTCGGCGAGCGATGGATGGCAGCTGATCCCGGTGCTCGCGCTCGACACGATCCGGCTGGTCGCCGCGCTCGGCGGCCGGGTGGAACGCGACCTCCGCTCGGCGGTCGTACCGATCGCCGCTCGCGACGAGCTGCTCGAGCGGATCAACGTCCACACGCTGCACGCCGGGCCCCGGGAATGCCTCGATGCGGCGGGACAGCTCGGCCAGGAGCTCTCACGCCAGCTGCAGACACCCCTCAGCCCGGGGATGCCGCGCGACAAGCGCGACCGGTGGGGCAGGCTCGCCGTCCACCGCCGTTCCTACAAGCGCGCCGACGCCACCAAGACGGCCGAGTTCGAGCTGCGGGTGCTCACGTTCCCGACACGCGGGTTCAGCCAGCGGCGACTGGGGTCGGCGCCGCGCGAGGAGCAGTACGCGCACCCGAGCGCGGTCATGGACCTCGGCGAGGCGGTGCAGACGGCGATCGACGCCGGCCTGCCGCTGCTGCTCTCGACCGAGGCCGCCGGCGAGCTCAAGGACACGGTCCGCGTCGGGCGGATGAAGGGCCGGCCCGGGATGCTGACGATCACGAGCTCCGACGGCGTGTCCGCGACCACGAGGCGGGTGGTCGCCGAGCAGGCGCTCGGCACGCTGGTCGCGCTGAAGCGTTCCAAGGCGAGGGTCACCCTGTCCGCCGGCGCCCGGCAGCTCGTGCGCATGACGCTCGCCAAGCCGCTCGCGGACGATCCGGTGCTGCTCGGCCGCCAGCGCGAGATGGCGGCGCTGAAGGTCGTCGGGTCGGGCGTCGACGCCTCCGCGGTCGGCACCGGCAAGACGATCAGCTCGGGCCGCGCGCTCGCGCACCGCGCCTCCACGCAGCCGCGGTTCCGCGGGCTGGTGGTGGCCGAGGGGCGGCTGCTCGGCCAGTGGCGCGAGGAGCTCACCCGCGGCGCGCCCGGCCGCGGGCTGGCGCCGCTGGCGCCGAACCTCGAGCTGCTCGCACTCGCCGACGACAGGCAGATCGCCGGGCAGATCCGACGCTTCGACCGCGAGCTGGGTCAGCGCCCGGGCGTGGTGCTCGCACCCAACAGCGTGCTCGACCGCTACCCCGCCGACCTGCAGACGATCCCCTGGCACCTGCTGATCGCCGACGAGGCGCTCCGCTACGCCAACCCCGCCACCGAGGCGCACCAGGCGCTCGCCCAGGTCAGGTTCGGATCGGTCGCCGACTGCTGGCTGTTGACCGCGACCCCGCGTGGCAAGAGCGCCGAGCACCTCGACGTGCTCGTCGGCCTCGCGGTCGGCGACGAGGCGATGATCAGCGAGCGGCTCAACACCCGCGAAGCCGGTGATCTGATGGACGAGATCAACGCCCATCGCCTGCGCGTCAACTACGGCCCGCACCTGGTGCGCGTTACCCGCCGCGACATGCAGGCGTGGATGCCCGAGGTCCGGCCCGCGCAGCCGCTCGCGCTCGACCCCGACCCCGCCCTCGCCGAGCTGCTCGACGCGATCCGCCGAGGCGGGCAGGAGGCCTACCGCCGGCTGCTCGAAGCCCTGCGCGAGCTCAAGACGCTCGAGGCCGGGACCGAGCTGTACCGGCAGGCGCTGGCCGAGCTCGCCCGCGCCCAGGGAATCGTCCTCGGCAACGTCGGCGTGTTCGTCGACGCCTCGGTGGACCCGGAGACGCTGACCCACTCGAAGGCCGCGCTGGCCACCGCGCTCGTGCGCCAGGGCCTCGTGGCCGAGGCCGTCTGTGGCGGCGGGGACGGGCTGCCGCTGCTGCGCGGCGTTACCGCGCAGACGCTCGCCGGCGTGGCCGGCGAGGCGCAGGTGATCGTGTTCGGCGAGCGGGTCTGGTGCCTGCGCCAGCTCGCCCGCACGCTGCGCGAACGGCATGGAGTGGAGGCGCACGTCGCCGACGGCAGCATCACGGCCTCTGACTTCGAGGCGCTCAAGCGGCGGTTCACCGCCGGCGAGTTCCCGGTGCTGTGCCTGTCACGGATCGGGCACGAGGGACACAACCTCCAGAACGCATCGGTGCTCTGCCACCTCGACCTGCCGTGGCTCCCGACCGGCCTCGAGCAGCGCGTCGGCCGGGCGGCCAGGCCCGGGGCGGCCCGTGCCCACGTGCAGACCTACATTCCCTACATTCGCCGCGGCGGGATCGAGCACGTCGTCTCGGTGCTCGCCGCCCGCGGCGCCGAGCACCACCAGATCCTCGACAGCTTCGAAGGCGTCCACGCCGCCGAGAGCACGGTCGCGACGCAGCTCGGGGAGATCACCGGTCAGGTCGCCGACAGCAAGGACGACGCCGGTTACGCCGCGACGGCTGCCCGGTTGCGGGTCGCCGCCAGCGTGTTCGGCTCCTGATAACCACCCACGGACTAGATTGGAGGCCCGAAAAATGCTCGAATTACGCTCACTTTCGTCTACACTGAGGCGCATGTCGCTTGCGTACGCCGATGAGGCGATCCATCTGCGCGAGGTCACGTCGCTCAGCGACCGGGACATCGCGCGCGCCACCGGCTCGGGTGTGAGCACGGTGTCGGCGTGGCTGCGGCGCGAACGCGCGCCGCGCGGGCGCCGCGCCGAGCGGCTCGTCGAGCTCTCGGCGATCGCCGACCGCCTCGCCGCCGTGATCGGCGCAGAGCGCGTGCCCGTGTGGCTGAACAAGCCGGTGCCCGCGCTCGAGCACCGCAAACCGCTCGACGTGATCGCCGCCGGCGGCTACGAGCAGGTCTCGCGCGTCGTCGCCGAGCTCGAATCGCCGACGTTCGGCTAGCGCCATGCCCCAGGAGACACCGGCGGTCCCGGTGACCGGGGTGTGGTTCCGGCACGTGCGCGCCGGCGCGCCGCCGATGCCCGGTCGCCCGGCGCCGGACGGCCGCTGGCAGCGTGGCGAGCAGCTCGCCGGGCTGTACCTCGCAGCCGACGTCGACACCGTCTGGGCCGAGTGGTACCGCGCGCTCGCCGAGCTCGGCGAGCCTCCAGATACGTGGCTTCCGCGCGACCTGTGGCGGTTCTCGCTGAACCTGCAGCGCGCCGCCGACCTCTCGCGGCCGGCGGCGCTGCGAGCGCTCGGCCTGCCCACCCTCAAGCCCGATCGCCGGCAGTGGACGGCGTTCCAAGCCGCCGGCGCCCGGCTCGCGGCCGAGGGGTTCGAGGGCGTGCTGTTTCGATCGAGCGCCCGCCCCACCGGGCTCTGCGTCTGCGTGTTCACGGCCGCTGAGAGCTTCGCCGGGGTCAGCCCCGTGGAGCGCCCCGAGCGGATCAGCACGGCACCTCCGCCGCCGCGCGGGATGCGCACCTAGCGCCCCAGAGGGCACAACGATCGGCACAACCCTGACGTGAGCGCCCGCCGGATCGGCGGGCGCCCACCACATCTGACCAACGTTCAAGCAAGGAGACGCGCATGAGCGCAATCACCGCTGCCCTGTCGCAGATCGACCGGGTGGCCGCCGAGGGAGACCTCGTGCCCGAAGCAACCGCAGCGCTCGAGCTCGCCACCCCAGGCGAGCCGATCCTGCTACCCGACGGCAAGCGGATCTACCCGCCCTGCCTGCACGGCGCACCCGTCGACGAGCTTGCCCTCGCGCTGCTCGACATGACCGACCCCGCCGCCTCGACGTTCCTGCGGCTGATCGGCCCGCCGGGCGCCGGCAAGAGCCAGATCGCCCGCGCGATCGCATACCGCCTCTGGACCGGCCGCGGCCGTGAGGTCGCCGACCGGCACGGCGCCCCGTTCTACGGGTTCGTCGAGCTCCAGCCGGGACCGTCGTCGGACGAGTTCTTCTTCCGCTACGACTACGTCCCGGTCGCCGGGGCCGGTGGCCAGGTGGCGCTGGTCGACTCGGCGTTCGTGCAGGCGATGCGCGAGGGGTGGGTGGTGATGATCGACGAGGTCAACACCGCCCGCGACGTCGCGCTGCTGTCGATCAACGCCACCCTCGACGGGCGCCTCTCGCTGTACCTCGCGGCGACCGGCGAGACCGTCGTCGCCAAGCCCGGGTTCGCCGTCCTGCTCGCCTACAACCCGGGGCTCGTCGGCGCGACCGACATCCCGGACGCGTGGCACTCGCGGTTCCCCGCGACGCTCGAGGTCACGAGCAACTGGGCGGCGCTCGCCGAACTCGGCGCACCGCCGCAGCTGGTCGCCGAGGCGATGCGCCTCGATCGCCAGCGGATCGCCGGCGAGGACGGGCTCTCATGGACGCCGCAGTTCCGCGACGTCGAATCGCTCTGGCGGATGAGCGAGCGGGTCGGCGACCGGGCCGCGCTCGCGTTCTTCGCCTCCAACCTCCACGAGCAGGTCACGGCCGGGAAGATCCAGGACGCCGAGGCAGCCGCCGCCTGCCGGATGCTCGACCAGGCCGGCTACGGCAGGCTGCGAGTCTCAGCGTCGAGCGGCATGCCGAACCTGAACGGCTACCCGCGTGCGGTGACCTCATGACCTCCGCCATTCGGGCTGCCAGTCGGCCAGCGGTGTTCGTGCAGCAGCTGCATCGCGCGACCGCGCAGCGCGGCCGCCTCGACCCGGTCTACCAGGACCTGTCCGACCACTGGACCGCGATCCTCCAGCGGCTCTATCCGGTGTGGACGCTGATCGGCCCGGGCCTCTCGGACCCGGGGCACATCGAGATCCACTCCCGCACCGTGTACCTCGACTCAGAGACACTGCTCGGCTCGCGCGCGGCGATCGCCGCCGGTCAGCTAGATCACCGGGCGATCCTGCGCTGCTTCGGGGTGGCGCTGCACGAGACGCTCCACGCCAAGCACACCAAGCGGTGGGCGGTCGAGCATGACATCGCCCTGTCCGAATCTGCGGACGCGGACGACCGGCAGCTCGCCGTCGACCGCCGGCTGCTCGAGGAGCCGCGGATGGAGGCGCACGGCGTCCGCGAGTTCCCGCCCGACTCGCTCCGCGGGCGGTTCGTCCGCCGCGCGCTGCAGGGCGCGGTGGCCGACGTGATCCTGCCCGCGTTCGCCGAGCAGCTGCTCGCCGGCGTCCTCGGTGCGAGCGTGAGCCGGGACCTCGCCTCGCGCGCGCACGCGTACCTTCGCGCGCGCACCCAGTACGGGATCATCGACGCGCAGGCGCTCGCCCCGCTGGAGGCGATCTGGCGCTCGGTCCTCGGCGAACCCGACCTCCGCGCGCTCGACGACCTCTACGCCAGGCTGCTGTGGATCCCGGACGGGGAGCTCGAGCGGCTCGATGACGCGGCACGTGAGTACCGGCGAATCGTGGGCGAACCGGAACCGCCACCGAGCGCCGGCGAGCTCGCCGGAGTCGGTGAAGGCGGGGGCGAAGTCGGCTCCGGCGATGGTGACGACCCCGACTCGGGAAGCCGGATGGGAGCGGAGTCGCTCGCCGACGCGCTCGAGCAGGCGATCGCAAGCGCGCGCGCCGGCCAGCTCGAGCAGCTCGACGAGGACGTCGACCTCCAGCAGGTTCTCGCCGAAACGGCCGCCGGCCGCGAACAGGCGGGCCGCGTTGGCAAGGGTCGCGGCACCGGGCTGCCCACCGGCCGGATGCCCGACCGAGGGGTCGACCGGCCCCCGTTCCCCGACGAGGTGCAGCACGCGCGCCGCTACGCCAACCGCCTGCGCCAGGCGATCACCAGCGGCACCCGCCAGATCGACAAGCGCACGCCGGGCGGGCGCTTCGACGGCCGCGCCTACGCCCGCGGGCGAGCCCAGCAGACGACCGGGCGGTCGGCCACGACACATCCGTGGCAGGTCACGCGACAGGTGTCGGCGCCAATCCAGGAGCCGCACGTCGGGCTGATCATCGACACGTCCGGGTCGATGGCCGGCTACGAGTACGCGCTCGGGCCGATTGCCTGGATCCTCACCGACGGGCTGCGCCAGATCGGCGGCCGCTGCGCGACGGCCCTGTTCGGCAACAGCGCCGCGCTGCTGTCCGATGGCACCCGGCCGCTGCCGCTCGTCCCGGGCATCCGGACCGGCGGCGGCACCGCGTTCGCCGGCGACGCGATCGAGCTCATCTGCGACCAGCTCGAGATGACCAACCTACGCCGGCCCCGGTTCGTGTACGTCCTGTCGGACGGCGGCTGGGCGGACACCAGGGCGGGCGTCGAGCGGATCCGGGCGCTCGCCGAGCTCGGCGTGCCGACGATCCACCTCGCCATCGGGATCGCGCCGCTGTCGGTCGAGTGCGACCGCGTCACCGTGATCACCGACCCCGCCCAGGCACTCGATCACATCGCCGCTGACACCGTCGCCGCACTCGCCGCCCGGCACCGCAGCCCGCGTCGCGCGTGACCAACCCATCACCCGAAAGGAAGCAACCTGATGCAAGCACCCAATCCTGCCCTGCTGCCCTGCCCGGCCCTGTTCGACGTGACCACGGTCGCCAAAGCTCCGGTCGAAGGCCAGATCCAGCGGATCGAACTCGACGCGCTCGAGCTCGCGCCGAATGCGCGCCGCGAGATCTCCCGCGAGGGAATCGAGCGGCTCGCCGGCATGCTGATGCGCACCGGCCAACTCGTGCCGTGCATCGGCCACCGACCGGACCCGGGCCAGCCGCGAACGGTGATCTACGACGGTCAGCGGCGCCTGCTCGCCGCACAGGCGAGCGCCGAGCTCGCCGGCGCCGACGGCTACGAGGGCCTCGCCCCGGTCAAGGGCCTGATCGTGCTGCTGCTCGACCACGCGCCCGCCGCCGACGAGATCCGCCGCATCCAGGCGCAGGCCAACCAGCGCGAGAACCTGTCGCTCGTCGACCAGCAGGACCAGCTGCGTGACTGCTGGGAGGCGCGCGCCGGACTGTCCGAGCCCGACCGGATCGCCGCCGTGTGCGCCGACCTCGGCATCTCTGCGAAGCGCGCCCACAACCTGCGCCGCCAGCTCGCTCTGCCTGATCGGATCCGAGCCCGCGTCGCCGAGCGCCCGGCCGGCGAGCAGATCTCCGTCACGATGGCCAACCGGCTGGCGGACATGCACGAGATCGCGCCGGAGCTCACCGACGCGGTCGCAAAGCGCATCACCAGCACCGACCTGCACGACAAGGCTCTGCAAGACCTCGGGGCGTTCGTGCACCGCACCGTCGTCGAGGACGAGCACACCTACGCCGTGAGAATCGACGACGGCGCCATACTCGACGCGGCCGAGCAGATCGCTCACGCCCGCGAGCACCTCGGCTCCCAGGAGCAGCGGCAGATCGCCGCGATCCTCGGCTGCAAGCCCGACGGTCTCGACGCCGAGCTCGACACGCTGACGGCCCGCGCCAAGTCGCGGGCGCTGAAGATCCGCGTCACCGGAGAGGTCCGCGATCGCGCCCGCAACGGCCGCTACGCGTTCGTGCACGACCGCGGACAGGACTTCGCCGCCGGCATCTGGGTCGTCGACCCCGCGTTCATCCTCGACCTCGTCCACGAGCAGCTCAACAACGACGACAGAACCCCCGCGCACGAGGAGGCGTACTTCGCCGGTGCCGGGATCGATGACCAGGAGCTTCACGACGCGGCCGCCGAAGACGATGAGCGCCGAGCGCGGGCGCAGGCCCGGCACGCGGACGCGGCGCGGAGCAACATCGGGCTCGGGCAGGACATCCGCGCCGGGCTGATCGATCCCCGCGACAGCCAGCTCCATGCGCTCAAGCAGATCGTCTGCCACCTACTCGTCCGCGACTACCGCGAGCTGATCGCCTACGGCGCCGGCTGGACCGACCCCGAACGCCAGCAGCCCGTCGGCGAAACGGGCCGCCACGAGCCACGCCACGCTGACGCGATCATCGAGGCCGAGCTCCAACGAGCGCTTGCGGACCCCGATCCATTGTGTGGAATCGCCCACCTGACCGCTCGCTGGGGGGCCGCGTTCGTGCTCGACCCCGCCGGCGTCCCGCGCACCAAGGCGCTCGGTTCCGAGCGGATGGCTCGCAAGCTCCGCGACGCGCTGCCCGGCGGAGACACCGCACTGCGCGCCGCCGTGTGGGAGCTGATGCGGCCGATGCTTTCGCCCGCGCTGGTCGCGCTCAACCGAGACGCATTCGTGATCGACCAGGGTGTCGAGACTACCGTCGACCTCGACGGCCACTGCGCGCCGTCCAACCTCGAAGAGCTCGCGCTCGACGAGGAGCAGGAAGCTGAGGCCGCATAGGACCCGGTTCCCCCGCTGCCTTCCTCCCGCCCGGGCCTCCGACACCGGGTGGGAGGATCGCGGTCCAGGCGAACTCGCGACGAGCCTTTTTTCGCCCGGTGGTCGATCCAGCACGTCAGGTAGTGGTCCGAGCCACCGCCGCTACCCAACGCGGCGCGTCGATCGCGGGCGCCCAGCCGGGGATCGCAACTCTCGGTTCAGAGACCCGGTCGTGGCGAATGAGAGGAGCAAGACGATTCGCCGGCCGAGACGTGCTCACTTCTGCACGGGTATCACGAGCGTGGTGCCGTGGCTGGTTGTGTCTGGAAGGGGCGGTCTCCGAGCCCGGGTTTGTTGCCGCCGACGCTGCTCCCTCTGCCTCAAAGCGGCAGTCGCGCTCGACGGGCGGGGCCGACGGCTCCTGCTAATCGCACACAGCAGGAGTCGACCAGGCCGGAGCGAGCACCTGCCGCTCCGGGTCTTCTTCGGCATATCACGCGTAGCATGCGTCCCACTTGCGATGAAGGGAGCAGGCCGATGATCACCGTGAACGTGCTTTATCCGAACAGAGACGGCGCGACTTTCGACATGGACTACTACCTCACGTCGCACATCCCGATGTTGAAGCGCGTGTTCGGGAGCGCGCTGAAAGGTTGCATCGTGGAGCAGGCGCTCGGCGGCGGTGCTCCCGGCACGAAGGCGGAGTTCGCAGTGCTGTGCCATCTGCGCTTCGATTCCGTCGAGTCGTACCAGCAGGCGCGAGGCCCGGTCGCGGGACAGATCCAGAACGACGTGGCGAACTACGCGAGCGAGGCGCCGATCGTCCAGCTCAGCGACGTGATCGTCGCGTCCTGATCAGTTTTTGAGGGTTCGGCTGGCACCTGCCCGCGCTCTTCGTAGGCGAGCGTGGTCGTGGTCCGGGTGTCGTGATGCTCGGCGTGGCCATATGGCGCCCTGCGGCGACGGAGTGAGGCGCGCTAGGCGCCCCGCCCCGTCTGCTGCTCGAGCGCGTCGATGCTGCTCGGACGCCTGGGCCTTGGTCAGGCCGGCCGGCGCGAGTTTCACGGCTGGTTTCGCCTGAACTCAACACTCTTACGCAAAGGCCACCGACTGGGGCGCGCCAGGGGCGCGCCCCGCTTTCGTTCGGCGAGAGGCATTTGCCGCTGTGTCGACAGCGCCCTCCCTTCCGCGGATTCCGGGTCCGGCTCGAGCTGATTGCCGACAGTGTGCAGTGTGCGGGCTGCCAAGCCCACGTCCGTTCGTACTCGACCTCGGCGACGTCACCCGCACCAAGGCGCTCGGCACAGAGCGGATCGAGCGCAAGCTGCGTTACGCGCTGCCCGGCGGCGACGGCGCATTGCGCGCACTGGTGTGGGAGTTCATGCGCCCGATGCTCTCGCCCGCACTCGTCGAGCTCAACCGCGACGCCTTCGTCGTCGACGAGAGCGCGGAGACGACCGTCGACCTGGAGGGTCATCGCCCCTCATCAGACCTCGACGAGCTCGTGCTCGACGATGAGCCGGAGAGCGAGGGCGACCAGGGCGCAGTGGCGCCTCTGACGTCCTCCCATCCAGCCGGGTGGGAGGACCCTGCAAGCGTCGGCGCGTCTCTCTCTTTTTGCCCGCGGGGTCGATCCAGCACGTGAGGTAGGTACCGCCGGCCCACGTCGCGATTACTCCCGCTCTTCGCCGGCGGTGGCCGTGGAGGCGCCGGTGATCGCCCTGGGGAGCCGAGCGGGATGTGCGCCAGCGTCCTTGGCAGCGCCCACTCCCGAGGACTGCTCAGAATGGCCGGCCTGCACGCCTACGTCGAGCGCGCCGAGTCGCGACCTGAGATCACGGCGGGCTGGGCCTGATCACGGGTGTCGCGCTCATCGGGCTCGGCACCCACCTGACGAACATGTCCAATATCTCTCCGCAGCTGGCACTGATGATCGGGCTCGAACCTGGTGACTCCGTTGCTAACAGGAAAACCTAGCTGGCTTGCTTGACAAAAGCCAGGGTCGTGGCCTAGTCTGCTTTGCATGACGCAAGCCTGCGGATACGACGTTTGGGACGTCTCGGTCCTCCAGAACGACCACATCACCAACCAGGTCATCAGCATCGACGGCGGGATCCATCCCCGCTGAAAGGAAGGAAAGCCATGAAGATCCGATGGCTCGGATGGGCCGGCGTCGAGATCCAGGAACAGCTGAGGCGAGGAGTGGCTGATGACGACTGAGACGAGTCCGGTAGCGCTGGTGACGGGTGCGTCGTCTGGGATCGGCGAGGCGGCTGCGCGCGAGCTCGCGCGAGCCGGGTTCAAGGTGTACGGGACGAGCCGCCAGGCGTTAGCGGGCGAGGAGCGAGAGGGCGTGATGTTCGTGCGGCTCGATGTCACCGACGACGACTCGGTGGCGGCTGCGGTGGGCGAGGTGCTCGACCGATCCGGTCGCATCGACGTCCTCATCAACAATGCGGGCGTCGGTACCGCCGGGGCCGCTGAGGAGAGCTCACTGGCGCAGGCCCGGGCGGTCTTCGACACCAATGTGTTCGGCTCGATCCGCGTGAGCCGCGCGGTGCTGCCCCACATGCGCGCGCAAGCCAGCGGGAGAATCATCAACGTCAGCTCCGTCCTGGGTCTGATACCTGCCCCGTTCATGGCCTTGTACGCGGCAACGAAGCACGCAATCGAGGGGTACTCGGAGTCGCTGGATCACGAAGTGCGTGAGTACGGGGTCCGCGTGCTGCTGGTCGAGCCCGCCTACACCAGGACCTCGTTTGGCGCTCGTGCGGTGAGGGCCGACGAACCCCTCGCGGCGTACGCGGCGCGGCGCGAGGAGATCAGCGGAGTGATCGTCGAGGCGATCAAGTCGGGCGACGAACCGACTTTGGTGGCGACGGCGATCGTTGCCGCCGCGACCGACCCACGGCCGAAGCTGCGATACCCCGCGGGTACTACGGCACGGCGTGTGAGCATGCTGCGCCGCTACGCACCCGCGGCCAGCTTCGATAAGCAGATCCGCAAGCTCAACCGGCTGCCCGCGTAGGCGAGCAAGGAACCGAGCGGATCAGTGACCACATCGCCATTGCAAAGGACATCGCGCTCCTCCACCTGGCGTGCGTTTCATGAAGCTCGACGGCGCGCGTTCGCCTCGTCTCAACACGACCATCTTGGCGCCGCTCACGGAGGTCAACGGCTCGCGATTGGCTTCGCGAGCACCCACCGCCGCGCACGACCACTGCTTCGGGATGCCGCTATTGAAACCTGGCCGGCGACTGGGTGGGTTACCCAACGGCAGCGTCCCGTTCATGACCACAAGCCTGCGAATTCGCTCCGGTTGCTCGGGGCCCCTGCTTCGCCCCGCATCCGAGGGGCGGGTGTGGTGCCGGCGGCGCTTGGGATGTCGGGCCGGCCCGAGAGGGCGCTGGTGTCGTAGCCAGGCCTGATGTCTAAGGTCTGATGCGGGTATCACGGCCCGTCTGGACCGCCCCGTTGTTGGGCCCGCCCCTACGTGCTGGCGGTCGAGGCGACTTCAGCTTGCTGCAGTCCGCTGCTCGCCGCCGGCTGCGAGGAGCGGTTCCGCCAATCGAACCGGTGGGTAGACGGCCACACGCGGTGTGCGTCCAGTCGGATGATCACCAGCATCGGCTTGATCGACACGATGCCCCCCGCTTACGCCGTCGGGGAGCTGGCCCGCGGCTGCCCGGAGCGTATTGCTCCTTGGATAGCCGCCGCGACGAGTTGGCCGCTGTTCTCCAGAGGCTGTGTGCTGCGCGTGACCCGGCTGAGAATGAACGCTCCCTCCAGCGCTGAGAGGCCAAATACGGCGAGTGCCTTGGCATCCGCCGGGCTGACACCGTCGCGGATCAGCGCGATCCTGATTTTCGCCATCCACGCCTCAAAGGCCTCCGCGCACACCAGGCGGAGCGCGTCGTTGCTGCTCGCAACCTCGCTCGCAACGGTACCAATCGGGCACCCGTCGGCGTAGTCGGACTGCTCAAGGGCATCCGCCGCAAGTGCGAACCATGCGATCGCAGCTGCTGGTGTGTCGCTGGAGCGCTCGAAGACATGGTCGATCAGTCGCCCGAAGCCCTCGCCGGACCGCGTCAGCGCCTCCAGCCCGACCTGTTGCTTCCCGCCGGGGAAGAAGTGGTAGAGCGAGCCAATCGGTGCTCTGCCCTCGGAGACGATTTGCTTTAGGGCCGTTGCCGCGTACCCCTGCCGGCGGAAGATCTGCGCCGACACATCGAGCACGCGCTCCCTCGTATCGGACTGCCTGGGCACGCTGACCATGATAGCCCAGAGTGCTGGTATTCCCGGCCAATACAGGTCGAGCGTTCTACATTACCCAATCCGAGCTGGCTGTCCTATCGCCATACTTGTAGGTTGTATCTAGAGCGCTCAGTATATATAGTGGCCGCTCGATGACGTTTCTCCGGTGGCCGCGAGGCCCTTGGCTAAGAGCGATGAGAGGACGGAATGGCTTACGAGCAGATCGACATGACGCGCGGCGCGTTGGCCGCGATGGCCGGCGACCAGAGCTTTCCGGCGGACGTTCCCGCCGTGGTTCGCACTCCAGAGGAGCGGTTCGAGGCGCTCCCCGGGTTCCCGTTTGAGCCGCATTATCGGAACCTCGGAGAGCTACGTCTGGCCCACCTCGATGAGGGCGAAGGGCGTCCAGTCGTCTTTTTGCACGGGAGCCCGACCTGGTCATTCCTTTGGCGCGAGGTGGTTCCGGTCGTGCGGGACGCCGGTTACCGCTGCGTGGTCCCCGACCAAGTCGGCTACGGCAGGTCCGACAAGCCCACGGATTTGCGCTGGTACAGCTACGACAGGTACGTGGAGGCGGGCAACGACCTGCTCAGCACGCTGGATCTGCGCGACGTGACACTCGTCGCGCACGATTGGGGAGCGCCTGTCGGAATGCGGATCGCCGCCGAGCAACCGGAGCGAATTCGCAGGCTCGTGGTCATGAACGGGACGCTGCCGCTGGGTAACCCACCCAGCGATACATGGCAAACGCTGCGTGCGTTCATCGAAGAAACGCCGGACCTACCGATCGGCGGCATGATCCAGGCCGGCTGCGCGGGAGAGCTTTCGCCAGAGGTGCTCGCCGCCTACGAGGCGCCGTTCCCCGGCCCCGAGTTCAAGTCGGGCGCCCGCTCGGGGCCCCTGCTTCGCCCCACATCCGAGGGGCACCCGGACGCGGTCAAGGGACGCGCGGTGCGCGATGCGCTGCGGGTGGATGGCCGGCCAAAGCTGCTGCTGTGGGGGGAGAGCGACCCGGTGATGCCCTTGAACGTCGGTGTAGCCCTAGCCGAGGCGCTCGGGTGCGATCCGCCCGTGCCGATCTCGGGTGCCTCGCATTTCCTGCAGGAGGACCGCGGCGAAGAGGTCGGCGCCCGGATCGTCGACTGGCTCTCGAGCCTATGACCAAGGAGGCAGAATGACTGTCGTACTCGTCAACGGCAACCCGGAGAACCGGCGCGGCTGGAGCAGCTTGATCGCGGAGCTCGATCGCGCTGACACGGTCGCCCTCGACGTCCCTGGGCTCGGCTGCCCTCGCCCCGAGGGGTTCGACGCGACCCGATGGGACTACAAGGACTGGCTGATCCGCGAGCTGAGCGGCTTCGGCGAGCCCGTGGACGTGATCGCGCACAGCATGGGCGGGATGATGCTCTGTGGCGTCCTCGGCGAGCGACCCGAGTTGATCCGCTCCTTCGCGATCGGGACGGTCGCCCACGGTGAGTTCGCGGTTCACGAACGAGCGCGGATCTGGCAGACAACGCGCCTCGGCGAGGCGGTCCGCGATGCGTGGGAGACGCTCACCCTGGAGCAACGACTGCAGGTTCTTCGGGACGGGAACGTGCCGGAGGCGCGCCTCGAGGACATCGCTCAGACAATCGACTACACGATGTTCGACTGCCTGCTCGGCTGGTACCGCTCGGCGGCGTGGACCGGCGACTGGCAGCTTCAACCGGAAGTCGAGTATCCGCCGGGGCTGTTCCTCTGGGGAGACCGCGACCCCTATCAGGACGTCGCGTTCGGGCGACGCACCGCCGAAACGATCGGTGCGGAGATCGTCGTCTTCGACGACTGTGGGCACTGGTGGATGACCGAGCGGCCGCGCGAGGCGGCGGCCGCGCTCGAACGGTTCTGGGCGGAGGTAAACGCTCCCCTGCCGAGGAGATGAACAGGTGATTTCCCTAGACCGTGACGGCGACGTCTTCGTCCTGAACCTCGGCGACGACGAGAACCGGTTCAATGATCGCTCGCTCGATGCGCTCGAGCGCTGCCTGGGCGAGGTGGAAGCGGCCGCACCATGTGCTCTCGTGACAACCGCGACCGGAAAGCACTGGTCTGGCGGCCTCGACCTCGAATGGATGGCCACCCAAGGCGATGAGGCGCCGCGGTTCCTGCTGCGAGTCCACGAGCTGCTCGCCCGCATGCTCGAGATGGGAGTGCCGAGCGTCGCGGCGCTGCAGGGTCACACTTTCGCCGCGGGCGCAATGTTCGCCCTCGCCCACGACGACCGCGTGATGCGCGCTGACCGGGGATTCTTTTGCCTGCCAGAGATCGACCTGCGACTTCCCTTCACGCCGGGTATGAATGCGCTGATTGCGGCCCGGCTGTCCCCGAGAGCGGCGCATGAGGCGATGACGACGGGCCGCCGTTACGGCGGCGCCGACGCCGCCCGGGTCGGCTTGGTGGAGGAGGCCGTCCCGGAGACCGAAGTGATGCCGCGCGCGCTCGCGCGAGCCGCTGCATTGGCGAGCAAGGATCCCGGCACGCTCGCGGCGATCAAGCGGCGCCTATACGAGGAGACTCTCGCGGCGCTGAGAGGACCGCAGGGCGTTTAGCTAAGCCAGTTCCTTCTCGGACCAGTGGTCGGCGAATGGCTCGTCGTTGAATCGCGGCACCTCGACCCAGCCGGTTGCGCAGTCCCACCATCGGATACGGACGCGCGTTCCTGGTCGAACGCTGCTTGGAGCGAGATGGCAATTTCGCGCGCGACGCCCTGATCGCCGACCGCGTGCTATCCGAGTTCGGGATGCACCCGAACCAGGGCTACGCGACGCGGCACCATCCCGATGCTCCACGGCCGCCTCGTGGAGCCCGGCAGCCGTTTCCGGCACGGGCCCGCGAGGGGGTCGTCGCCGCTCGCCTCGTGGTGGCCGCCGATCGGCTGGCACTCTCGCGGCGAACGCGCATCACATGGTTGGTCGCACCGATGAGGTTTCCGGCCGTCGGGGGTTTAAGTAGATGAGATGGCTTTTCTGACCACAGACGCCCCCGAGTTCCGACTGCTGCTGGCATCGTCATGTAGAGGCGCCGGGAGGCCTGCAGATCCCCGACGCGGATCCGGAGGTGGTCGATGGATCCGTCGGGCACGGCGTCCTCGAAGTTTCCGTGGACCGCTTCGACGCTGTTGCCGTCTGGGTCGGTCTGCGAGGCGCCGGAGTAGGTCGGGCAGTACTGCGTGGGCGGCCGCGGCGCGCCGTCGTTGCGGTACCCCGCGTCGATGCCCGCTCGCCAGAACGCTTCGACCCGCGCGCGGTCGCGGGCGCGGACGCCGACGTGGAGCCCGCGGGTCACCTGGTGCTCGCGGTCGGTCGGCCCGATTGCCCACTCGTCCCACATGACCAGCTGGGTGTCCGCATGACTGGGCTCGACGCCCAGCGCGCTGAGGACGGTGCGGTAGAAGCGCTCGGAGGCCGCGAGGTCCGAGACGTGGATGCCGACGTGGTCGAACAGCGGGCTATGCCCCGACCGTCGCGATCGCCTCGATTTCGACGAGTTGGTCCGTGTATCCAAGGAGCGAAACGCCCAGGAGAGTGCTCGGCGCTCGACCGAGACGCGAAGAGACAACATCCCAGACTCTCACTAGGTCAGAGCGCTCACGCGCGACCACAAAGACCGTGGTTTTCAACAGTGACTCCGGCCCGGCCGCGTGCCGGGCAAGCGCGGCGAGTAGGTTCTCGACAGCGCAGAGCGCTTGGGCCTCGTAGTCGCCCGGCGCCACAACCGTTCCTCGTTCGTCAAGCGGGCATGCTCCCGCGGTGAACACAAGCCCTTGTGCCACGGCGCTGTACTCATACGGCGTGCCCGGATAGAGATTCATCGCGTGCCTCGGCGCCCGTGGGCGTGATGACCTCGCGAGATTAGTGGGCATTGTGTGCTCCTCTCTCTAGCTAACCCGGGTGGGGTCGTCGTAGGGGTCGGAGTCGATCTTGCGTCTGTGACATAGGGTTGTCGTAGGTCTTGGAGCCGACCTTCCGCTCCTGGCGGGACGGTAGCTTCCAGAGCCGTTCGAGGGGATCATCACGGTCCGGGACGACGGTGATCGGCAGCCCGCCTCCGAGCACCGAGGTCGTACTCGGGGCGAGTCCGTGATCGAGAGCGGCGAATCGCTGTCTGAGGGTCGCCTCGCTGTCTCTTCTGATCTGGTCCTGGTACCGGCGCGCGAGGAGTGAGGCGATCCGGATGAAGGGCTGGGTGGGGTTGATTTGCATCGGTCGTCCTGGCTTGGTCGGTGGCGTACGAGGTCTGCGCGTTACTGCGCGATGACTACGGCCTGGATGAGGCGGATGCGGTTCTGGTCGGCGTTGGCGACGAGGTTCGCTGCCTTTTCGGCGAAGTCAGGCACGAAGACGTGCAGCCCGAGCGGATTTGCCGGTGCGGCGAAGAACGCGCGCATCGCTTCGGCTGCGGCCTCAGTGAGGTCGTTCCAGGCCGTGACCGCGAAGCCGGCGCCTGCGGTCACCTCGCGAAGCTCGTCGGGTGTGATCCGGTGGCTGTCCCGAGGGTCGGCCGCCCAGGGGACGGGGAAGGTGATCGGTTGCACCTGCCCAGCGGTGACGTCCCAGAGCGCGAGGCGGCCGCCCGGCGTGAGGACTCGCCGCGCCTCGGCGTAGAGGCGCGCCTTGTCGGCGATGTTCATCTGGACGTGCTGGCTGATGACGACGTCGAACGTGCCGTCGGCGAAGGGGAGCTCGGTCACGTCCGCGCGGCGGACGTCTATGCGGGAGCTCAGACCGACGGCGGTGTTGAGCCACTCGGCGGTCTCGCAGTACTCGGCGGTGAGGTCGACGCCCGTGACGTGGCAGCCGGCCTGTGCGGCGAGGAGGCGGGCGGTCCCGCCGATTCCGGTGCCGGCATCGAGCACGCGGTCCGCCGAGCTCACCCCGGCGAGCTGGATCAGCTGCACGGTCGCGATCCGGCCGAGCGAATGGAAATCCTCGAGCGGCACGAGGTCCGCGGGTGAGAGCCGTCGGGGGTTCTTCCCGGCCTCCCTGAGCGCCCGCTCGATGTTCTCGCGCGTCAGGCCGGTCGTGTAGTGACGTTCGACCGTCTTCGTCGCCGTCATCGACTCCGACCCGGAGCTGGCGGCGCTCACGCGCGGGGCGAGTTGTCGGTTGCTCATGGTGTGGTGTCTCCGTGCCTCAGGGTTGGGGGTCAGCTACCTGCTGCGGCAGTGGAGTCCGAGCCGAGCTGCTGGCACCACTCGTTGGCGAACGAGCGCCCGATGTTCACGATGGTCGTATCGAGATTGATCACAAACACGGCGGCAAGCGGCAGCGAGATAGGGATCAGCGGTGTTCGTTGAGGGCTCCTGCTCGACAGGCTAACTGGCGTCATGCAAGGCAGATTAGGTTAGAACTCTGGCTTTTGTCAAGCAAGTCGACTAGGATTCAGTCATGCTTCAGCGCGACTATCCAGACCAGGTCTGCTCGATCGCCCGATCGCTCGAGATAGTTGGCGAGCGCTGGACGCTGCTGATCCTCCGCGACGCCGTACTCGGCCTAACCCGGTTCGAGGAGTTCCAGCAGAAGCTCGGGATCGCCTCCAACGTGCTCACCAACCGGCTCAAGCTGCTCTGCGACGAGGGAGTCCTCGAGCGCGGCCCCGACCCAGAGCGCCCAGGCCGGCCGAAGTACCTGCTCACCGACAAAGGGCGCGAGCTCGCGCCCGCGCTAATCGTGCTGATGAAATGGGGCGACCACCACTACCCCACTCCGGGCGGCCCACCCCGACTCACCCTCCACGCCGGCTGCGGAGGCAACATCGGGCCAGACCTCCACTGCGACCGCTGCGGCAAACAAGCAGGACCCGGCGAGATCGAGCTCCCGCCCGGACCGGGCGCGCCACACGGCGAGCACGCCACACCATGAGCGCCACCGCTACCGCGCGCTGGCTGCCCCGATGCGGGTCGCCTGGTGTGGGCCACGTGTGATGTCCTCAGGTCGGCTCCTCGCGTTCGCGGCGACCGCATTCGTGGTGATCGTGATTCCAGGTCCGAGCGTCCTTTTCGTGGTCGGCAGAGCACTGGCGAGCGGCCGACGGGTCGCGGTGTTCACTGTGTTCGGAAACGCGGCAGGGGAGTATGTCCAGGTGATCGCCATCGCGTTTGGAATCGGCGCCTTGGTCGAGCAGTCAGTGGCGGCCCTCGTCGTGCTCAAGCTCGTTGGCGGCGCCTACCTCGTCTACCTCGGCATGAAGACATTCAGGGAGCGGAAGTCACTGCGGCAGGCGCTCGCGGTCCCAACTCACGCACACTCGGATCAGCGTTCGTTCGCTCACGGGTTCGTAGTTGGGCTCACGAACCCCAAGACGGTCGTGTTTCTCGTTGCGATCCTTCCACAGTTCGCCAGCCGCGCAGCGGGGCACGTTGGCGCGCAGATCCTGCTGCTCGGCCTGCTGTTCGCCGTGATCGCCCTCGCCTCCGACACCCTGTGGGCCTTCGCCGCAGGGGCACTGCGCTCCTGGTTCGTCCGCTCACCCGGACGCCTCGAACACTTGGGCGCGGCTGGCGGGCTGGGCATAGCCGCCGTCGGAGTCGGCTTTCTGATGAGCGCTCGCAACGGTTGATCCCCGCCACTTGCTTCCGCATGCGACAACAATCGCCAAGCGGGACGAACATCTCGCCACCTCCAGCGCCGCTCCTGAGTTGCGGGATCTCGCGAGGAACTCGCGGCTCGCTTGCGTGTGATCGACGCATGTCTCAATCGCGTGCGCGTGACGGACTGTGACCACACGTTTCCACATGACACCACCAGCCAATCTCGTTTTCCTGCCCGGTGCCGGTGGCGCGAGTGCCTTCTGGCACCCGGTCGCTGAGCGTCTTCCCGACCACTGGAGCCGTACTCTCATGAGCTGGCCGGGAGCCGGCCATCAGCCACATGATCCTGGCGTCAGGGGATTCGATGACCTGATCTCACTCGTCGCCGGTCGCATCGACGGCGAAGCCGACTTGATCGCGCAGTCGATGGGCGGCGTCGTGGCCATCGGCGTGGCGCTCAAGCATCCGGAGAAGGTGCGGCGGCTGGTGCTGACCGCGACCTCCGGCGGGATCGACGTGAGAAGCCGAGGCGCGACTGAGTGGCGAGAGGAGTATCGCAAGGAGTACCCGCAGGCAGCTGACTGGATCTGGCGGGAGCAGGTTGACTACGTCGGCGCGATCCCTGGGCTGAGGAACCCGACGCTCCTCATCTGGGGCGATCATGATCCCATCAGCCCGGTCGCCGTCGGCCAGCAGCTGAACGAGCTGCTACCGGAAAGCACGCTCCACGTGCTGGAGGGAGGCACTCATTCGCTCGCTGAAGACCGGCCAGACGAGGTCGCGGCACTGGTCGTTGATCATCTCGACACACCCCCCCAGAGTTGACTCCGGCCTATCGCCGCATCGCGGCTGAGGCGGGCAGAAGCGCGAGTTCGGCCACCGCGAGCGGGATCGCCGGCTCGGGAAGCCCACCGTATCCCAGAAGCATGGCCGGCCGACAGCGGGCGTGTGTCCAGCAGCGTTCGTGCAGCGTGTCGATCGCGATCCCGCGCTCGCGTGCCTGTCTCGCGATGGCGCGGACATCGGTATCCGGACGTGGCCGCACGACGAGGTGCAGGCCGGCGGCGATGCCGGTGATCTCGACATCGAGCTTGCGCGTCAGCGCGTCGACGAGCGCGTCGCGTCGTTGCCGGTAGCGGCGCCGCATGGTGCGTAGGTGACGCTCCAACACGCCTCGCTCGACGAGAACCGACACTGTTGCCTGATCTATTACAGATGGCCAGGCGCCACTTGCGTGAACCCGGTCGGCCACGCTGTCGGCGAGCGTGGGTGGCAGCAGCAGCCACCCGAAGCGAAGGACTGGCGAGAGCGTCTTGCTGACCGTTCCGGCATAGGTGACGCGGTCCGCGGCCATGCCCTGGAGCGCGGCGACCGGGTGGCGGTCGTAGCGGAACTCCGCGTCGTAGTCATCCTCGATGATCAGCGCCTCCCGCTCGCTCGCCCACGCGAGCAGGTGGGCGCGTCGTTCGGCGGAGAGCACGACGCCGGTTGGGAACTGATGCGCCGGTGTCGTGATGACGGCATCCACGTCGAGTCGGTCGAGACCATTGACGATCAAGCCGCACTCATCGACCGCCACTGCGACGGGGTCCAGTCCCGAGAGACGAACTGCGCGAGCATGGTGTGGCCAGGACGGGTCCTCGACGGCGACCCGGCGCGCGCCCCGGTCGCGCAGGACGCCGAGCACAGCTGCGAGTCCGCTCGCAAGCCCAGGGGTGACCACGATCTGGTCGGCCGTCGCTGCGACGGCTCGCGAGCGGGCTAGGTAGTCGGCAAGCGAGGCCCGCAGGCGTGCAAGGCCGCCGCGGTGAGGCCCGAGCAGGTCGGCGTCCGACATCGTGCGCAAACCCTCGCCTGCCGCGGACAGCCACGCGGCGCGCGGGAAGCTCGCGGGGTCGGGAGCACCGCTTCGCAGCTCGTAGCGCACTGGCGCGGCGACGCGCCGCGACGACGCCGGTCGGCGCACCGGCAGGACCTCGATGCGATCACTCACACGCGTCCCGGAACGAGGTCCCGCGACGAGGTAACCCTCCGCAGCCAGCTGCGCGTATGCCTCGACGACGACGCCTCGAGACACCCCGAGGTCGGAGGCCAGAGTACGGGTGGGCGGGAGCCGACTCCCACTCCGCAAGCGGCCCGAGCGGATCGCATCCCGGAGCTGCTGCTCGATCTGCGCGCGCTTTGGCGTGCCCGATCGAAGTGCGACGAACAGATCCAATGGTCCGAAATTTCCTTTGCAATGTGGCTCTGTACAAGGGCCAGATGTCGGCCTAGGGTAGACCCTCATGACGACGACTGCCGCTCGATCACCGTTCGACGACCTCTATGGCCTGCAGGTGGGAACGGTGACTGCGACGTCGGTAGAGGCGCATATGAACGTCTCGGAAAACGTGCGTCAGCCCTTCGGCCTCGTGCACGGTGGTGTGTACGCCGCCGTCGCCGAGTCGCTCGCCACGCTCGGGACGATTGAGGGCATCGGGCCTAACCAGATCGCCCTGGGTCTCTCCAACAGCACGAACTTTCTGCGACCGGTACAGAGTGGCCAGCTCAGGGCGCTCGCGTCCGTCACGCACCGTGGGCGAACCACGTGCGTGTGGGACGTAGCCGTCCACGACGATGCCGGGCACCTGTGTGCCGTTGCGCGCGTGACAGTTGCGGTGCGTCCGCGCCGGCCAGGTGATGCCAGTGCCTGACGGGCAACCACCGATCACGCCGGGCGCGGATGTGTTCAGCTCCGACTGGCTGCCCGGGCCTGAAGACGGGACCGGGTCGCCGGTGGTCGTCAGCTTCACGGACTTTCGAGCCACCCTCGACGGGGACCTGGCAGAGATCTTTCGCACGGGCGTCGATCTGGGCCAGAACTGGCCGATCATGAGCGGCGCCGTCGGGCTATGGCTGTGGGGGAAGCCAAGTGAGCTGCGCGGCGGTTCGGTGTCGGTCTGGCGGACCGTCGACGATCTCCAGCGGTTTGTCCGCTGGCCCGTCCATGCAGCGATCATCAAAGCCTGGCGGGACCGGATCGAGGTTCGCGCCGAGCGCTGGGCGGATCCCCGTTTCCTCGCTGAGGAGGCGTGGCTCCGAGCAGAGCACTACATGCGACTTCCTCGCACAGTGTCTGAGCCGGCAACCCATGGCTGATGCCTCAACCCCCAACCTGCCGCCTGTCGTGATGGCAATCAACGCGCGGATATCGGAGCCGACGCCGCGAGCCCTGCGCGGCGTCGAGGTCGTGGCGACACACCTTGACGACCGCCCGTCAGAGAGCATCGACACGTGGCGGCTGGAGCCCGGTCGAGCCGACATCGTCGCACGACGACCTCACGGCATCGCGCGCGGTGATCGAGCTGGCCGCTCGGCATGTCACGGCCACCCTCCGGAGCTCCATGGCGCCCGTGACGCTTGTGTCCGACTGCGCGGCGGCGATCGGCACGCTACCCGCAGTCGTCGACGTCGTGGACGTCACGGTGCTGCGGCTCGAGGAGCATGCCGACTACGACACACCGACCACCCACGACATAGGAGCACGCAATGGCAGAAGCCATGGTGGTTTCAGGTATCGAGGATCTCGCCAGCCGCGTCGGCGAGCGCGCTGGACCGACCGAGTGGCGCGAGATCCCGCAGGAGCTGATCGACCGGTTCGCCGATATCACCAACGATCATCAGTGGATTCACGTCGACGTGGAGCGGGCAGGCCGGGAGAGCCCGTTCGGCGGGACCGTCGCACACGGTGATCTGACGCTGTCGCTCCTGGATGGGTTCAGTCAGGAGCTCCTGCGCCTGGATGACAGCGGCTTCCTCGCCGGGGTCAACTACGGTTGGAACAAGGTCAGGTTTCCGACCCCGGTTCGCTCCGGGTCGCGCGTCAGGGCCAGCGGTGAGCTAATCGAAATGACCGCGGTCGGCGGCGGCTGGTGGCAGTTGGTGACTCGCTACACGGTTGAGGTCGAGGGCTCGGAGAAGCCGGCCGTGGTCGCCGATGCCGTCTCCCGCCTGCTGGCGAAGGGCGGGGGGACGTAAGGCCGCACCGCGCGCATTGGCATGAAAGGAAGAATCGTGGTTCGGGACCGTTCGACGTGAGCCACCAGTTCGAGATCGACCGGCTGGCCGGCGGTCACTCGCGGCTGCGCCAGTTCGAACACCTCTCGGCTGTCCTTGTCCTGCTCGCGCGTTGTTTGCTTCGAGACACGCAGGCGGCCTTCGAGCCCGCGAATCAGGCGATCAAGCAGCTCGCGGCGAGCGTGGCGGCGAACCCTCCGGGCGCCGGGCAGGATGAGGACAGTTGTCGGCGATCCTCAAGGGAACGAACCTCGCCGTGAAGTTCGCATTGGAACTCGCCACGCTTGCTGCGTTCGCGCACTGTGGCGCAACCGTCAGCAGCGGTATCGCGGCGGTCGTGCTGGCGATTGTCGCGCCGCTGGTCGCCGGCGCTTTGCCTAACATCGAAGTCCTGCGCTTAGCGACTCAGGGCACCGCCGAATCGAGAAGAGCCGGACCGGTTCGACCGGTCGCGCCGAGCTTGCGGTACAGATTCTTCGCTGTGCGTCTTGACCGTGTCCCGCAAGACGCCCAGCTCCTGGTCGATTTCCCGCGCCGAGAGATCGGCGGGCAGCAGCATCAGGGCCGCCGCCTCGCGAGCGGTCAGCTCCTCGATTGCGACTAGGCGCGAGCCGACCGTCACTCGGACACGAGCCGAAGACGCCGCTCGGCTTTGTCGAGCAGGCACGGCAGGATCGCGTCCGGGTCGAGAGCGTCAGCGCTCAACTCTCGCGCCTCGCCGCATAGTTCGGTGCACCCACCCGGCGACATTCAACCCCATCCCGCCGTGCCGTCAACCACGTTGCGACTGGCCCACCGTTTATCCGTTACCCGATTGGCTGTGCCGATCTCCCGGCTACCAATCCTTCGAGCGTTCGCCGTGCTCCTCGCTCGTGGAGCGATCGCAGCGCGGACAGATACGCCTCGGTGAAGCGCTCGTTCCCGGCCAGGTCGCCGAACAGCTCGCGATTCGAGATGAACGCGATCGGATCCGTGGCCTGCCGTGCGGCGAGTGCCATGATCTCGTCGCGTCGCCGGTCAACGATCTCGATCGGTTGGCCCTGCTCGTCGACGCCCTCCGCGTAGCGGGCCCAGCTCGCGACGACCGCGGCTGAGCGCATCAACGGCCCATCGTTGGCGAGCTGGTAGCGGATCACCGGAAGCAGCCACTTGGGGATCCGGTCGGAGCTCTCCGCGCAGAGCCGCGCGATCGTGTCGCGGATCTGGGGGTTCGAGAACCGCTCGATCAGGGTGTCCTTATACGCATGGAGGTCGACCCCGGGGACCGGCTCGAGCGAGGGCGTGGCCTCCTCGTCCATGTAGGCGTGGAGGAATTCGCGGAACATCGGGTCCTGGGCCGCCTCGTGCACGTAGGTGTAGTCGCACAGCCTCGCGAAGTAGCACAGCGCCTGATGGCTGGCGTTGAGCAGCCGGAGCTTCATCAGCTCGTACGGCGCGACCGACGAGACGACCTGCACGCCCGCCTGCTCGAGTGGCGGCCGAGGCGAGGAGAAGGCGTCCTCGAGCACCCACTGCGCGAATGGCTCGCACACCACGGGCCAGCGATCGTCGATTCCGAACCGGGTGCGCACCTCCGCGCGGTCCTCCTCGGTCGTTTCCGGCGTGATCCGATCGACCATCGAGTTGGGGAAGCGGACCTCGTTTGCGATCCACTCCGCGAGCCTTGGATCGATCATCGTGCTGAAGGCGATCAGCGCCTCGCGCGTCAGAGTCCCGTTGCCTTGCAGGTTGTCGCAGGACACGATCGTGAACGGCTCGATCGAGGCCTCACGCCGGTGGGCCAGCGCTGCAGCCAGCAGCCCGATCGCTGAGCGGGGCGTCGCTCCGGGCTCGAGGTCGTCCGCGATCCCCGGAGCATCGGGATTGAACTTTCCTGTCAGGTCGTCGATTCCGTAGCCGCCCTCGGTGATCGTGAGCGTGACCATCTTGGTCACGGGATCTGCGAGGCGATCGACCACCTTCTCGGGAGCCTCCGGCGCATAGAGGTAGTCGACGATCGAGCCGATGACGCGCGCTTCGTAGCTGCCGGTGCTGTGCTTCTCAACGAGGGTATACAGATGGTCTTGGGCGTCGAGTGCCGCCCGCATCGCTCGATCGCCGGGCATTACCCCGACACCGCAGATGCCCCACTCGCTAGGTCCACCCCCGTTGAGCAGGCGGTCGAGATACATCGCCTGATGCGCGCGGTGAAAGCCCCCCACTCCGAAGTGGACGATCCCGGAGCTCACCGCCCGGCGGTCATAGAGCGGCACCGCAACGCGGGCCGAGACCGCCGCCAGCGCCGCCGCCGTGAGAGGCCGAGCCACCTCACTGCGAGCGGGGGGAATGCCGAGTCGGTTCCCGTCAATGTCGGAAGTTACGCGGAGATGCTCCCCGTCTGCCTCCTCGGAGGCATCGCCAGTAGGAGCTTCCACCACCTCACGGGCACGCCCCCGGCCGCCACTGTTCGTGGACCGCTCCCCACCGAGCGCATTCGAGCTCGTAGGGTCGAAAAAACGCAGGCGGCGGGGGTCGAGCACGAACCGCACCGTGGTGCCGGTCTTGACCGATGCTCTGGCCTCGACGCGGGCGACGCCCTCGCCGCCCTTCGCCAGCTTCCCCTTGTTCAGCCCTTCCGCGTCGCCAACCGCCGTCCCCTCGACTTCGATCGTTTGCGCGTCGCTCGTGAAGTGGACGAGCTGCTCCGAGCCGAGCGCCTCGACGAGCTCGACCCGCCCCTCGAAGAAGGGCAAGTCGCCGTCCGCACCTTGACCGCCGTCGGCGCGGGGCAGCTCGAGATCCTCGGGGTGCACGCCAACGACCACCGTCCGGCCGGCGTAGTCCGCCAGCGTCGGGGTCGTCCCGACCAAGTCGCTGGGGAGCGCGATCGTCTGTGACCCGATCCGAATCGATCGGCCACCGTCGCCCACGCCCGCTTCAAACAGGTTCATCGATGGTGAGCCCATGAACCCGGCGACGAACAGGTTGCTCGGATGGTCGTAGACGTCCTGCGGCTCGCCGACCTGCTGAAGCTCGCCGCCGCTGAGGACGGCGACGCGATCGCCCATCGTCATCGCCTCGACCTGGTCGTGCGTGACATACAGCGTTGCGACGCTGAGGCGCCGCTGGATTCGCAGGACCTCGGCGCGCATCTGGACGCGCAACTTTGCGTCCAGGTTCGAAAGTGGCTCGTCCATCAGAAACACGCTTGGCTCGCGCACGATCGCTCGACCCATCGCCACCCGCTGGCGCTGACCGCCCGATAGCTGCGACGGTTTGCGGTCGATGAAATCCGTCAACCCCAACAGCTCCGCGGCCTCCGTCACACGGGCCGCGATCTCCGGCTTTGGCATGCCGCGGAGCTTCAGCGCGAACCCGATGTTCTCGCGGACGGTCATGTTCGCGTACAGGGCGTAGTTCTGGAACACCATGGCGATGTCCCGATCCTTGGGCTCGACGTCGTTGACGACGCGCTCGCCGATGTAAACGAGCCCTTCCGTCACCTGCTCCAGTCCGGCCATCATGCGCAGCGCCGTGGTCTTCCCGGACCCCGATGGCCCCAGCAGCACCATGAACTCGCCGTCGTGGACATCGAGGTTCAAGCCGTCAACGGCCCTGAATCCGTTTGGATAGACCTTCGTCGCGTTGTCGAATGAGATCGGTGCCATCGCTCTCCCTCTATTTCAGTGCCCCGAGCGACAGGCCTCGAACGAGCTGGCGCTGGGCGAGCCAGCCGGCGAGGATCACCGGTAGGCACGCCACTGTCGCCGCCGCCGCGAGCCTTGCCCAGTATTCGCCTTCGCTTTGCAGGAAGCTGATCATGAAGACGGGCACCGTCGGGCCTCTCGTCGCCGTCAGGAAGTACGCAAAGAAGAACTCGTTCCAGCTGAAGATCACGCAGATCAATGCGGTCGCCGCGATCCCCGGGATCGCCACCGGGAGGATCACGCGAGTGAGCTCGATGAACAGACCGGCGCCGTCGATGCGCGCCGCCTCGATCACCTCTTTGGGAATCTCGAGCAGGAAGGAGCGGATCATCCATACAGCGAGCGGCAGGTTGAACCCGGTGTAGAGGATCACCAGCGCCCAATCGTTGTCGAGTAGCCCGATGTGCAGAGCGACGATGTAGATCGGGACGATCGCCGCGACGTACGGGAGCATCTTCGTCGAGAGGAAGAAGAACAGAACGTCGCGCCAGCGCTCGATCGCGCGGACCGAAAGCGCGTACGCCGCCGGAATGCCGAGCAGGAGGACGAACACGACCGACACCAGGCTCACGAACAGCGAATGCTCGAATGGCGGCCCGGCCCCGCCGTTGAACACCTGCGAGAACTGTGAGAGTGTCGGGTGAAAGGCGATCTTCGGCGGGGTTGTATACGCGTCACCCTCGCGCTTGAACGAGGTGAGCACCATCCACAGGACCGGGAAGAACAGGACGAAGGCCAGAAGCCAGGTGAACGTCGTCCAGAAGGTCCCGACCACCCGTCGCCTGGTGAGCCAGCGTCGTCGTGGACGCTGCGCCGCAACGGTCGCCATCAGCCCATCGCCTCCGAGGCACGAAACAGGGTTGACAACAGACGAAGTGTGGTCATCGCGATGATCTCCGTCGCGATCACCACGATCACACCCGCAGCCGCCGCCTCCGACACGTTGAACTGGTTGAAGGCAAGCTCATAGATGTAATAAGGAAGGTTGGTCGTAGCGGAACCGTGACCGCCACCGCCCTGCGTCAGCACGAAGATCTCCCCGAACGCCTGCAGGATGTAGATCGACCCGAGCAACAGCCCAAGCTCGATGTATCGACGCAGATACGGCAGTGTGATGAGGCCGAACGACTGGACCGCGTTGGCCCCGTCGACGCGCGCGGCTTCGAGAGACTCGAGCGGCTCGCTCTGGAGCCCGGCGAGGACGATCAGCATCATGAACGGCGTCCACTCCCATACGAGCACGGCGACGACCGCGGCGACGGAGTGGGTTCCGACCCAATTCACCTGATGCACACCGAACGGTCCGAGCACCCAATCCAGCAGTCCGAAGATCGGGTCGTAGATCGTCGTCTTGAACAGAAGCGCTGTCGCCACGGGCATGAGGAGAAATGGCGTGATCAGCATCGTTCTGACGACGCCACGCCCAATGAACCTGCGGTTGACGAGAATCGCGAGCGTTGTCGCGAGGATCATCGAGATGATCACCGCCGAGGCGGTGATCACGACGGTGTTGAGGATCGCCGAGCGGAACGTCGGGTCCGCGAAGACCAGCTTGTACTCGTCGAACCCGACGAATTTGTTCGACCCCGGCGTGAGTGTGTTCCAGCTCCGCAGGCTGTACCAGATCGTGACCAGGAACGGCACCTGGGTGACGACGATCATGTACATGAGCGCAGGCAATAGCGGCAGCCTGCGCAGCCACGCGCGCCGTCGCGCAGACGGCGCGGCGGGCGGCCCCAATGGCCGCCGACCGGCGGCGGCTCCAGTGCCGCCGGTCGGCCGCTGCGCTTGGGCGAGAACGTCGCTCACGGAACGCACACGGATCTTAGGAGGAGGATATTGCCGCGCGCGAGGTGAGACTCGCCCGAGTCGTGGGATGGGGCTCTATGACTTCTTCAGCCCTGCCTGGGTGACGGTGGTATCCGCAGCCTGCTGGGATGTGGCGAGCGCCTGGTTGACCGATTCGGTGCCGGCGATCGCCGCCGAGATCTGGTTTGACACCTCTGTCCCGAGGGCGATGAACCAGGGCTCGTCGATGAATTGAACGCCACTGTAAGGAACCGCGACGTTCGGGTCGGTCGGATGCTGGGGCATCGCGCCGTCGATCGAGGCCAGCGTGATCGGGGCAAAGGCACCCGCTGCCGCCTTGTATTGCGGGAGCGCGTAGGTCGAGTAGCGAGTCCCCGGGTCGATGTTCGCCCAGCCGATCTTGGGACCGCTGTACGCGATGTACTGCTTGCCGGTCGCCCACTCGATGTACTTCAGCGCCGCTGACTGGTTCGATGTTCCGCTCGGGATGCTCAGCGACCAGGTGTAGAGCCAACCCGATGGGACCCCGGACGCACCGCTCGGAGAACCGGTCGGGGCATACGCGTAGCCCGTGTCGGCAGACACCTTCGGGTAGGTCGTGGCGACCAGACCCGCCGCTACGGTTGCGTCGTACCACATCGCCGCCTTCCCCTCGCCGTAGTCGCTCTCGCACTCGGTGAAACCGTCGTTGGAGGCGCCCGCCTCGCCGTACTTACGCACGAGGTTGACGTAGAAGTTCACCGCCGCCTCGTCCGCGGGCGAGGTCAGCTGCGGCTGCCACGACGAGTTGAACCACGAGCCGCCGGCTGTGTTGATCACCGTGTCGAGTGCGGCCAGGTTCTCGCCCCAGCCATTCTGCCCTCGCAGACAGATGCCGGCGATCCCCTTGCTGGGGTCGTTGAGCTTCGCCGCGAAGGCGGCGATCTGGGTCCAGGTCGGATGCAGAGGCATCGTCAGACCGGCGGCCTTGAACAGACTCTTCCGGTAATAGACCATCGACGACTCGCCGTAGAACGGGACCCCGTAAAGCGATCCGTTGTAGCTCAGCGAACTCGCGATCGGCTTCAACAGGTCACCCACGTCGTAGCTCGGGTCCGCCGTCAGCGGCGGCGTGAGGTTCAAGAGCCAGCCGTTCTTCGCCCAGATCGGCGTCTCGTAGTTGGAGATCATCACGACGTCGAACTCGTTTGCATGAGTCGTGATGTCGGTCTCGATCAACGACCGTTCGTTGTTCTCGTTCAAGGTGTCGTAGACAACCTTGATGTTCGGGTACAGCGACTCGAACTCGGGCGTGAGCTTCTCGATGTTGACCATGTTCGAGTTCGAGACCACGGCGACCCTGACAGTCGCCTTGCCGCTGGATGTCTTGCCGCCTGATGCCTTCGACGAGTGGGAGCTGGACCCGCCGCACCCGGCGATCGCCCCCGCTGCGCCCACAATCAACACCGCGGTCAGTCCGTAACGGATTCCGCGACCCAGCTTGACCGAGAACACTTCTGCTCCTCTCTCGCGCTCATACGAGCAAGCCTACGCTCGTTCGCGCAGAAAATACGTCGTGCAGTCGTGAAAGTCAACACATGTGCGCCCAATTCATGCTTAGCGCTCAAATGAGCGCTCGCCGGTGCAAATCCCAGAATGTTCAGAGCAGACAGCTCACGTCAGCCCGAGGGCGCTCCTCAGCTCCGCACCGTGGGTCGCGAGCCACCGGTGGGTGCGCTCGGCGCGCGAGTCCCCTCCTCCTCGCCAGTAAAGGCCGAATGCTTCGTGGCCCGCGGTGACCGCGCGGCGTACGACCGCGTAACACCATTCGTGGCAGGGCACGAACGCGTCGACCATGCCAGCGCGCTCTTCGGCGCTGGCGCCGTACGCGTCCGCGAACAGCGCCAGGCGCTCGAGCGAGCGGCGGCGAGTCCCGATCGGCGAGTCGTGGCCGTCCCGAAGCGGCGCCCACAGCCGCGCCGCGCAAGCAAGGTCCCACGCGGTCGAGCCCGGGCCCGCGAGGTCGAAGTCGATCAGGGCGACGGCTCGTCCGCCGTTGAAGATCACATTGTCGAGGTTGGGGTCGTTGTGGCTGACGAGCTCCTTGCGGAATGCAGCGGGCACCGGGTCGGGCCACTCATAGGCGCTCGGGTCAAAGCTCGAGATCGCATGGTGGTAGTCACGAAGCAGTTCGGCGACGCCGACGATCGCCTCGTCTGTCAGAGCCCACCTGTGATCGGGCGAAATCGCTGCCTCCCCCGGGATGTAGGACAGGACCTCGCGCCCCTGTTCGTCGACCCCCAGATAGCGCGGGGCCCCCTCGAACCCGACTCGCTCGAGGTGGCGCAGGAGCGCCCGCGTTGCCACGCTGGTCGCGGTTCGTGGCCGACGCACCGTGTCCCCCACCCGGCTGACGAGGCCGGCGTTCGTCGTCCCGCCGAACAGCGGAGTCTCCTCTCGGCTAGCCGGACGAGCGCTCACGGCGAGCCGAGCAGAGCGCGCGCGAGCGATGCGTGGGTGATCAGCGTCGTGGCGAAGCCGCCGCGAGCCGCCGCCCGGACCGCCTCTACCTTCCGGTCTCCATACGCAATCGTGATGATCTCCGGGACCGAGCGGAGCTGGTCGGACCCAATCCCGATGATCCGTTGGCTGAGCCCTGTGGTTACCGGGCGCCCCTCGGCATCAAGCTGGATGCCGCAGACCTCGGCGACGACCCCGGCGCGCCGCCCCAACTCGTATTCCTCCTCGCCGACGGCATCGACCACGGTGGACTGGCCCGGTATCCAGGCACCGGTCGTGATGACGGCCTTCGTCAGGTCGGCATAGCGCTTCATCGCCGCGGCGACCTCGGGCTGCATCCGCAGCGACCTTGCCGTCCCAGCCTCCGGGACGATCATCGGCGCGTAGAAATAGAGCGCGGCACCTCGCGTGAGCCTCGCCACGTCGCGCACCAGCTCGATCGAGCTCTCATCGACGTCGGGGCGGGAGAGGGCGCCGGTCAGCTGAACCACCTCACACGGAGCGATCGCGGAAAGGGCCGAGCGCATCGCCATCGTCGTGCGCGACCACGCGAGCCCCAGGACATCTGAGCCATCGGCGATCTCCTCGAGCAGGCCGGCGGTCGCTCGCCCCAGGTTCGCCCGCAGCAGCGTTTCGTCGCTCTCCGGCGAGTCGATCACCAGACACCTGCGCAGCCCGAGCTGCGAAGCGAGCTCGACCGAGAGGTCGATGTCGATCTCTCCGTCGTAATTCAGCTCGATCCGGACCAGTCCGGTGCTGCGGGCCTTCTCGAGCGTGCGCGCGACCTTGAAGCGGCTGAGACCGAACTCGGTTGCGATGTCGCTCTTGCTGATGCCGTCGATGTAGTAGCGGCGGGCGATACGCGCCGCCAGGAGCGTCTCTGCGGGCCTCGTCGCCGGACTCCGCGACGCACCCGTCATCGTTGGGTTAACCAATCCGGCTGAGTGCTCATTCGAGCGCAGATTACTTCATCGTGCACAGAATTTGACAGCCATGCCAACGTCTTACGCGATGACCGGGTGCGGAGCCCCGATTACCGACCGCGAGGCTTCGATGAACGAGCGCGGAGCCAGACCAACGTGAGCCGTCGCTTCGGCGGTGTCGAAACTGGTGGCACGTGGACCGTGTGTGCGCTCGGGTCCGGACCTGAGGACATCGTCGCGAAGGAGCGGTTCCCGACGACCAATCCGCCCGAGACGCTCGCGCGGATTGTCGCGTTCTTCGCGGTCCGTGAGCTTCCGGCCGCGCTCGGCGTTGGCTCGTTCGGTCCTATCGACGTGGATCGAAGCTCACCTCGCTGGGGTGAGGTGACGACGACTCCGAAGCCTGGCTGGCGCCACGCCCAGGTGGCTAGGGCGATCGGCGAGAAGCTCGGCGTCCCCGTCAGCTTCGACACCGACGTCGCGGTGGCTGCGCTCGGGGAGCATCGCTGGGGCGCCGGCCGTGGCTCCCAGAGTCTCTGCTACCTGACCGTCGGCACCGGCATCGGGGCGGGGTTGCTGCTCGATGGGAGGCCATGGCACGGGTTGATCCACCCCGAGGTGGGCCACATGCGGATCCCGCATGACCGCGACGCCGTTCCGTTCGCCGGAAGCTGCCCCTGGCACGGAGACTGCCTCGAAGGACTCGCGTCGGGCCGAGCGATTGAGGCGCGATGGGGGATGCCGGCCGAGCGGCTGCCGGTTGAGCACGTGGGCTGGGAACTGGAGGCGCGCTACATCGCGCTCGGGATCCTCAACATCGCTTGTGTCGTCTCGCCAGATCGGGTGATCGCGGGGGGCGGGGTGTTCGATCACCCGACGCTCCTCGAGTCGGTTCGCGGACATCTCCGCGACCTGGTGGGCGGCTACCTTGAGACGCCGCTGCTTCGCGACGGCATCGATCGCTACGTCGTCTCGCCCGAGCTCGGCGACGATGCCGGCGTACTGGGCGCGATCGCCATGGCCGAGCTGAGCGCAGGGTAGAGAGCGCGGAAGCGCTCCCGCAACTCGCCGTAGCGCGCGCTCCACTCAGGGTTGGGTTCCACCTCGCTGGTCAGCCTGACGGTCGCCGCGATCGCCTCGTGGGGGTCTCGCCAGACGCCACCCGCGATTCCACCCAGCAGAGCCGCGCCGAACGCTGCTCCCTCGTCGACCTGCGTGCGCGCAAGCGGAAGCTCGAGCACGCTGGCGACGATCTCCAGCCACAGCGGGCTGCGGGCGCCTCCTCCCGACGCCCGCGCCGCCGAGATCCGCGCACCGGATCCGCGCAGGACGTCCAGGCAATCGCGCAACCCGAACGCGACCCCCTCGAGTACCGCCCGCGCGAGCGCGCCGCGGTCATGGGAGAGTGTGAGGCCGGCGAACGCGCCGCGCGCGTTCGGATCGAAATGCGGGGTTCGCTCGCCCGCCAGGTAAGGGAGGAAGATCACGCCGCCGCTACCCGGCGCCCAGCTTCCGGCCTCCGCGAGCAACCGGCTGAACCCGCCGTCCGGGAACACGGTTCTCCGCAGCCACTCGAGTGACGCCGCCGCTGACAGCATCACTCCCATCGCGTGCCAGGTGTTCGGCACGGCGTGGCAGAAGGTGTGCGTCCGCCCTTGGGCGTCGTGGGCGAAGTGATCGAGAACGGCGAACACGACGCCAGAGGTGCCGAGCACGACAGAGCCGGGCCCCACCTGATCGACCCCTACGCCGATCGCGCCGGCCGCCTGATCCCCGGCTCCGGCGGCCACCGGGACTCCGTCACTCGTCAACCCCGATATCTCGGGGGACTCGAGCGCCCGCGGCAGCCACTCGGGCCTGACGTCCAGCGCGTCACAAGCGGTGTCGCTCCAGCGCCGGTTGGCCACGTCGAACAGGAGCGTCCCGCTCGCATCGGTGACGTCGGTGGCCAGCTCGCCCGAGAGTCGCAAGCGGATGTAGTCCTTGGGCAGGAGCACCGTCTCGATCGCACGATGAACGTCTGGCTCGTGCCGACGCAGCCACAGGAGCTTGGGCGCGGTGAAGCCGGTGAGCGCCCGGTTTCCCGTGAGCGAGATCAGGCGCTCGGGCCCGAGCGTGTTCTGGATCTCCTCCGCCTCGGCGGCAGTGCGCTGGTCGTTCCAGAGGATCGCGGGTCGAAGCGGGCGTTGCTGGCGACCGAGGACCACGAGGCCGTGCATCTGACCGGACAGCCCGATTGCCTCTGGGCGCCCGGCGGTTGCGCGCAACTCTGCGAGAACCTCCTGCGACGCCAGCCACCAGTCTTCCGGGTCCTGCTCGCTCCAGCCCGGCTTTGCCGCCGCGAGCGGGTACCCGCGGCTGGCCCTGGCGACAACGTCGCCGCTCGGATCGACAGCCAGGCCCTTGACGGCCGTCGTGCCGACGTCAAGTCCGAAGACGCTCACCTGATCCGCTCATTCGAGCGCATGTTCTTGCATGTTGCTCAGAAGCCGACACCTATGGGAAACATATCCACGTCGGACGGTTCGAACCAGCACGCAGCTCGACGCCGAAGTCGGGCGCCCGTCGGTGTGTGAGGTCCGGCTCGCACTTGACTCATCCCGTCGACCATTCGTTGAGCCAGTTGCCCGACCGCTTCGTCGCGAACCGCTTCGAGGAGGGCGTCGCGATCTCTGAAGTGCCGGTAGGCCGCGTTGGGGACGACTCCGACCATTCGGGTGACCTTCCGCAGAACGACCGCGTCCGGCCCGCGCGCGCCAACGCTACGCCCGCTTGAACAAGCGCAGGTCGGACTTCCTCCCGCGGCCTCGGTCCGTGACGAGTTGGCAGGACCCCGCTTGGTCTACTGCAGCGTTCCCGTTCTAGAGCTTCATTCCCGGAAGACCAGTGGAGAGCGTCCACAATCTGAGACCGAAGGGACCAGCATGACCAAGCGGCAGAGAGGCCTCTAGGCCCTCATGGCAAGTCCCGATCGCAGTCTCTCCATGACCAACTCGGAGGCAGTGTGACCCCTGAACTCATCAGAAGTGACCTTCGCTACGACAGGATCCCGTCGCTGCGTAGTCCGAGTATGAGCGCGTCTACGAGACCGACGGGCCGCCGAGCACGCTGCCGGGCGTGACAACGCTCGGATTTCCAGGACAACACGTGAGATAGAGGCGGTCGCCACGCGACGTGCTCTCGCCAAGGTTCCGGGGAGCAGCCCTGGAACGCGCCAACCGGATCAGGCCTCGTTCCATCGCTTGGCTGCGCTCGAGACCCATCGCCGGCTGAGTCCCCCCGATCGTCGTGTCGCTGCTGAGAGCAGCTCGGCGCAGTTAGAACCTCGTGACGCGAAAATCCGAGAGAGGCGCCGCCAAAGCCGGGTCGTCAGTGTGGCGTCGATGTGAGCGAGTCGATTTAGGCAACGGCGGTTTCTTCCGGCGGCGGCAACCAGTCGTTGTCGGCGACGCACCGCCGCACGCTGTCGAGGAACCGGCCGATCGCCGCGGATTGGGCGCGCGCCGGCCACAGGATCGACCACTCCGCGAGGATTTGCGGGTTGACGATCTTGCGCGCAACTATGCCTGGTTCGGCCTGGGCGCTGTGGAAGGCGAACGAGGCGGGGCTAAAGCCAACCTCGTGTGCCCCGAGGAGGCGGGCGAGCATCGCGTTGACGGGCGGCTTGGGGAAGGCTCTGACGTTAGGCTGGAAGCCGGCGCGCTCGCATGTCTCCATGATGCGGTCGTAATAGGCTGGAGCGAGTTCGCGGGGGAACAGAAGGAGGGTCTCGTACTCCAGGTCGGCGAGCGCGATCGAGTTCGCGTTGGCCAGGCGGTGGCGTTTGCTGAGCTGCGCGGCGAGCGGCTCGCAGCGCAGGACTTCGGTGCGGATGCCTGTCATCGGCTCGGGATGCAGGGCGATTCCGATGTCGAGTTCGCCGGCTAATACGCGGCCGGGGATCTCGGCGCTGAACAGCTCGCTAGGAATGACGGTCATGTTCGGGTTGTCGCTCTCGACGGCGGCGAGGATCGCCCCGAGAGTCTCGAAGCTGGCCAGCGGGGGGTAGCCGAGGCGCACGGTTCCGCTCATGCCCTCGCCGGCAAGGCGCGTGCGCTCCGCGGCGCGGTCGAGCCCCGCGAGCGCGAGCGGGGCCTCCTCGAGGAGCGCCTGCCCTGCGGCGGTGAGCTTGACCTCGCGGCTGGTGCGCACGAACAGCTGCGTGCCGAGGGTCCGCTCGAGCTTGCGGATTTGGTTGCTCAGCGCCGGCTGGGAGATGTAGAGGCGCGCGGCGGCCCGGCCGAAGTGGAGCTCCTCAGCGACGGCCATGAAATAGCGGAGCAGGCGCGACTCGAGATCGATAGCGAGAGGTTATCGATCGTGTGGAGACGTGTCTTGGACAGCAAACAAGCTCGGCAATAGCGTCTGTTGAGACCACAAACTGGTTCGAGAGGAGCGCACGGTGGCAAGCGAGACAGCAGTCGGATCGAATGTCGAGATCGTTCGTGAGTACACCCGCCGGGTGTTCAACGCGCACGAGCCTGACCTGGCGTCCGAGTACGTCACGCCCGACGTCAAGTGGCACGGCGGGACGCTCGGCACGGTTGAGGGCGCCGAGAATCTCGTGGGGCTGTTGCGTGGGTTCATCGGCGCGTTGCCGGACCTGAACGCGCAGGAGCAGGACATCGTCGCCCACGGGGACACGGTCGCCGTGCGGTTCGTGGTCGAGGCGACACATGAGGGCGACCTGCTCGGGATCGCGCCCACGGGGCGCCGGGTGCGCTGGGACGCGGTCGATGTGTATCGCCTGCGCGACGGAAAGATCAGCGAGGAATGGGCAGCCGACGACATGACCGCGGTCCTGCACCAGGTGGGCGCGTACACGCCGCCGTGGCTCTCCTAGCCAAGGCCCGAACGACAGATCACGGAGACAAGACGATGAGGATCACGGTGTTTGGCAGAGGCAACGTCGGCGGCGGGCTCGGCGACCTGTGGGAGCGCGCAGGGCACCAGGTGACACGGCTTGGCCGAGACGGCGGTGACGTGTCAGACGCCGACGTGGTGCTGGTGGCGGTCCCAGGCGGTTCGATCGCCGATGCGCTTGACCGGCTGACTGGGGCAGAAGGCAAGACGGTGATCGATGCGACCAACCGGATCGGTGTCGGCCCGCCGCACGGATTCGCTTCGAATGCCGAGTTCGTGAAGTCCAGGACGGGAGGGCCGACCGCGAAGTCGTTCAACATCAACTTCGCGTCGTTGCTCGGCCGACTGGGGGAGGCGCGGGTCAGGCCGAGCAACCTTTGGTGTGGCGACGAGGAGGCGCGCGAGGTTGTGGAGCAGCTCAACCGCGACGCGGGTTACGACCCCGTGTACACGGGACCGCTCGCGAACGCCTCCCGCCAGGAATCGATCGTCGAGTTGATCTTCGCCATCGGCGAGGGGATGGGTGAATACGTGTATCGGTTCGCGCCGATCGAGCAGCTGTGAGGAAGCCCCATGAACGTTGACGGCTTGCATCACGTCACGGCGAACACCGCTGACATCGATGCGAATCTCGAGTTCTACGGGCGGCTGCTCGGGCTGCGGTTGGTGTGGCAGGGAGTAAATGCCGACGACCCCGAGATGCGGCACATCGCCTACGGCGACGAGCGAGGCCGTCCGGGCAGTCTCGTGACGTTCTTCGACATGCCCGGAGTGATGCGCGGCCGTCCGGGCGCCGGCATGGTCCACCGATTGCTCTTCCGGGTGGCCAGCCCGCAGGCGCTTGACTTTTGGGAGGGCCGTCTCGCTCGGGCCGGGGTGCAAAGCGAGCGGCTCGCCGATCGCCTCGCGTTCTCGGACCCGGAAGGGTTGGGGTTGGAGCTGGTCATCGATGATGGCGAGGATCTACCGCTGGTTGCCCAAGCGCCCGATGTCGATGATCAGGTCGCGATTCGCGGCCTCCACGCAGTGCGCGCCTACAGCGCCGATCCGAGACGCAGCGCGCCGGTGTTCGGCGAGGTGCTCGGGATGGAGCCCGAGGGCGCCGAGCGCTGGCTGGCGCGGGGCGAGCGTCGCCACGGCCTGGTCGTCTACGACGCGGCGCCGGCGGAGCAGGGGATCATGGGCGCCGGCACGGTGCACCACGTCGCATTCATCATCCGCGATGGTGACCAGGACGTGTGGCGGTCACACGTCGCCGCGGCCGGCCTTCGGCCGACGCCCGTTCTGGATCGCAAGATGTTCAAGTCCGTCTACTTCCGCGAGCCGAGCGGAGTTCTGTTGGAGGTCGCCACCGATCAGCCGGGCTTCGTGTTCGAGCCCCCGGACCGCCTCGGCGAATCGCTGGTCCTGATCGGCGCCCTCGAGCACCGCCGGACGGAGCTTGAGCGGCGCTTCCCGCTGCTGCCCAACCCGTGGGCATCAAGACAGACACCCGAAACGACCTCGGCCTGACTCACGAAACGAAGATAAGAGCGATGCGTGCGATTTCAGTCAGCGAATATCGAGCCGATGCTCGACTCGGCGAGCACGACAAACCCACGGCTGGGTCAGGGCAGATTCTTGTGAAAGTCGAGGCGGCCGGCATGAACCCGTTGGATCAGGCGATCGCCAGCGGGGCCTTCAGCGAGCGCCTGCACGCCACGTTCCCACTGATCCTCGGCGTGGACGTAGCCGGAGTCGTCGAGGCTGTCGGGGATGGACCTGCCCCGTACTCGATTGGTGATCGTGTCTTCGGCCAGCTACTCACGCCTGGGTCGCTTGGTGCCTACGCCGACTACGTCGCCGTCGCGGCAGACGCGACCGTGGCGGACGTGCCAGACGCTGTCTCCATGGAGGTCGCGGCGAGCTTGCCGACGCCCGGGGTCACCGCGCTGCAGCTGGCCCGTTCGCTCGAGCCGTCGGCGGCGAAGACCGTCGCGGTGGTGGGAGCGGGGGGAGCGGTCGGCGGATTTCTGACCCAACTGCTGGTTGCCTCCGGCGCGCGAGTGCTGGCGGTCGCGTTGCCGTCGCAGGCCGATCGAGTGCGCGGCTACGGAGCGCAGGAAGTCATCGATGCCGCTGTCACGCCGACAGATCACATCCGCGCGGCGGCTCCGAGTGGTGTCGACGCTCTAGTCGACCTCGTCAGCGCCCCAGAGCAGTTTGCGTTGCTCGCCGGCACTGTCCGTTCCGGCGGCACCGCGGTCTCGACCCGATACGTAGCCGACCTCGATGCCCTCGCTGAGAAGAGCATCGAGGGCGTCAACTTCCGCGTCGAGATGACTACCGCCGACCTGGAGACCGTCGCTGGCCTGGCCGCATCCGGCCAACTGATCCCGCCCCCTATTCGCATCGTCCCGCTCGAGGACGTACCCGACCTGCTGAACGTTGGCGGCAACAGCTTCGATGGCAAAACGGTCGTCCGACCGGCCAGCGATGACCTGTCCTAACCAAACGACCTACGAACGGAAGAGGTGACCGCCATGACTTCAACAGGTGACGGACAGACGACGCGTAATGCCGTCGTCACTGGCGCTGGCAGCGGTCTCGGCCGGGACATCGCGCTTGGACTCGCGGCCAAGGGTTACCGCGTATCCGGGACGGCGATGTCATCAGAGGAGGTCACGGACCTCGCAAACGCGTCGGCTGGGGGGGTGACTCTCAGCGAATGCGACATTACTGATGAGGCCGGCGTGAAGACGTGGGCGGGGGAAGTCACGACCCTGAATGAGGGCAGGGTCGACCTCCTCATCAGCAACGCCGGAATCCTGACGCCCGGCCCGTTAGAGGTTCTGGAACTCGACGCGATCCGGCATGAGTTCGAGGTCAATGTCTTCGGCGCTGTAGCCGTCGTGAATGCCTTCCTTCCCGCGCTGCGCAAGGCACGAGGGCGGATTGTCCAGGTCAGCACGATGACGGCCACGCTCCCGTTGCCGTTCAACGGTCCGTCTGGTGCGTCGAAGGCCGCCTTCGATGCGCTTGCCGCCGTTTACCGCGCGGAGTTGAAGCCCTTTGGCGTCGATTTCGTTGTGGCTGTCGCCGGCAACATGAGAACCGGTGGGCCAGCCAAGACGGCTGCCGCGCTCAAGAAAGTCACGGAGCAGATGACAACTGGACAGCGCGAGTTGTACGGAAGAGCCTTCGATACCTTCGCCACAAAACTCAACGCTATGCAGGGCGCCGGACTCGATTCAGTGTCAGCGGCAAATCGGGTTATCGAGCTATCCGAACAACTGCCGGCTCCGAGCAAGGGGGCGGTGGGCGCAGACGCTGAGGAGGTGCTGCAGCTGGTGCGCGAGAAGTCCGATGCCGAGCAGGACACGATGCGACTGCAGATGGTCGGCTTGGAGTAGACCAGGCCGGTGTCAACGCTGGCTCCCTAAATCAAGGCTGAAGGAGAGGACGAACCCGCGATGCTTCAGGCAAGGCTTGTGCTCGTCAACCCGGATGATGGCCGCGCCGTTCGTAACAAGGACATGATCCTCGACCACTACGACAGGATGATCAACAACAAGGACGCCGAAACAGGTACCCGCAACTTCGACGATGGCTATATCCAGCACAACCCGCTGATGGCGGATGGACGCGGCCCGTTGGCCGCTTACTTCTCAGAGGTCAGCCGCGGGCGCGAAAACTCCCGCACCGTTGTGCACAAGATCATTGCGGTCGGCGACTACGTCTGGACCCATGTGAACTTTCTGAACTTCTTTAGCGACGATCCAGGCGACACAGGGGTCGCCGGCGTCGACATCTTCAAGATGGACGCCGATGGTAAGGCGATCGAGCACTGGGACGTACTGCAGTTTGTCGGTACGACAACGGACTCGGCGCCCCTGTTGGGACCGAACATCCGACGTGCCAATGCGAACGGGATGTTCGAGGAAAGGACGTAGGGGAGGGATGCAAGTGAGCACCAATCCGATCACAAGCCTCGATGGCTTCCACGCGACCGGCTCGGCGCAGCGTGCGGACGAACTGGCCCGTGCCTACTTCGACGCCGTCAATGTCGAGGACACGGCTCAGATCGACGAGCTACTGGCTCGAACGTTCCTGTCATACGACGTGCATGGCACGCGCAGCCGCACCGCCCTCAAGCGCTACCACGCGGCCCTTCGGAAATCCTTCTCCGACCTTCGCTATGACGTGCACGAGAACGTCGGCGTGCTCGTCGAGGGCGATCTGGTCGCGCTGCGGACGATCATCACCGCAACCCACACTGGCCAGTACGCAGGCGTGGCCGCGACCGGTAACGCGATCCAGACGTCCGCCTCACACGTCTTCCGCGTCCGTGAGGACCGGATCGTCGAGCACTGGCCGGTGCTCGACACCTACCGAATCCTGGTCGCCATCGGCGCCATCCCCGGCGTCGCGAGCGTCTTCCAGCAATTGCTCGGCGTTCCCGAATCGCCGAACGGGCTGTTCCAGGAACGGCCCGGGACCCAGTTCGGCACCGAAACCGGACGCCGCATTTCACATGAAGAGTCAAGGGCCGTCAGCCGCCGGGTCTACGACGGCGTGATCTCAACCGGGCGCCCTGAGGACGTCGACGCGGTCGCCGAGACCTACATCCAGAACACCGGCTGGACCCCGGACGGCCGCGCGATGTTCGCCAACGCGTGGGCGGTCGGCCGTGGTGCGATGCCCGACGGCCGCGCCCTACAGACGCACGTCGTGGCCGAGCACGATCGGGTCGCATCGATCAGCGTGTGGGACGGCACGATCACCGAGAGCGGCCGACCGGTCGACTTCACCTCGGCGGACTTCTTCCGCATCGAGGACGGCCTCGCCGCCGAGCACTGGGACACCGTCGACTACGTCCGCCTCTACCAGTCCTTCGGGCTGCTCCCCGACGGCATCAACGATGTCTAGCGGCGAAATCGTCTCGCGATCAGGACCGCTCGAAGGGAAGAACTTGTTGTGTCGGATCGGAATCATTCTCGGAAGCACCCGCCCCAACCGCAACGGCGAACAGGTCGCGCGGTGGGTGTTCGACATCGCCACAGAGCGAGCTGACGCGGAGTTTGAGCTCGTCGACCTGCGCGACTACCCGCTACCGCACCTCGACGAGCCAAACCGACCGTCGCTCGGACAGTACGCCAACGACCACACCAAGCAGTGGGCTCAGAAGATCGCCTCATTCGACGGCTTCGTGTTCGTCACACCCGAGTACAACCACGGCACCTCCGGTGTGCTGAAGAACGCGATCGACTACCTCTACGCCGAGTGGAACAACAAGGCGGTCGGGTTCGTCTCCTACGGTTCGGTCGGCGGCGCGCGCGCCGCCGAGCACCTGCGCCTCGTCGCCGGCTCGCTGCAGATGGCCGATGTGCGCCAACAGGTCGCGCTCTCAATGATCACCGAGTTCGAGAACCTCAGCGTGTTCAAGCCCGGCGGCTACAACCTCGGCGCGCTGCACACGCTGCTCGACCAGGTCATCGCCTGGAGCACCGCGCTCGCTCCGCTCCGCCAGTCCACGGCCGCCGCATGAAAAGCCAATGCAAACCTCAACGAAGCGTCGCGCCGATCAGGCTCGCAGGTTGGGTCACGTGAGCAGCACCCGCTGCGCCGAGGTGTTGTCAGGAGCCCCGACTCCGAGGGGGCGATCCAGCTCCGGAGATCCGCCCGACACTGGCCGGCCTTTATCGCAGGTAAGGGTGCTACTCATTGCCGAGAGGGTGGACGGTTTCTTCCTCGAGCGATTCAACGATCGCGGCGAGCTCGTGGGTGAGACGCAGCACGAGACGCTGGATGAGGCGATGTGGCAGGCCTACGCCGAATACGACGAGATCTCCGATTGGAGATTCTGTCCCGACGAAGCCGATCCCCTGGAATACATCCAGGCGCAATCCGAGCTTTGACCAATACCCGGCCGATCGCCACATCCCGCGAGAAGCAGCTGACCCTGCTCGCCGCCGTGCTCGGCACGAGCGTCGTGTTCCTCGACGCTACCGTAACCGGTGTCGCGTTGCCCGCGATTCGCGGCGATCTCGGTGGCGGTCTGGCGGGCCAGCAGTGGGTGACCAACGCGTACCTGCTGGCGCTCGTGTCGCTGTTGTTGATCGGCGGCTCGCTCGGCGACGTGTTCGGTCAAAAGCGCGTGTTCTTGGTTGGCGTTGCCGGATTCGGCCTCACTTCGGCTCTCTGTGCGGTCGCTGCGTCGATCGCCGAGTTGTGCGTGTTCCGTTCGCTGCAGGGGGTGTGCGCGGCCTTGGTGACTCCTACCGCATTGGCGGTGATCGTCCACGTGTTTCCCGAAGACGAGCGGGCCAGCGCGATTGGGACGTGGACCGCGCTCAGCTCGGTCGTCGGGGTCATCGGGCCGTTCATCGGGGGAGTGTTGATCGCCGCCGGCTCGTGGCGCCTGATCTTCCTGCTCAATGCGCCGCTCGTACTCGTGACCGTGACGCTGATCGCTCGTGGAGTGCCTGGGGATCCGCGCGCCGGGCCCGCCGTGAGTCTGGACGTCGCAGGGGCCTTATTGGCGGCATTCGGGCTGTCGGGGTCGGTGTTCGCTGTGACCGAGGAACCGGCGCATGGATGGAGCACCCTGGTCGTCGGCTCACTCGCGTTGGGGATTCTTGGAGGAATGACGTTTATCGCGCGCGAGATGCGAGCCCGGGCGCCAATGCTCCCACTGAGCCTGTTTCGCGAGCGCAACTTCATGATCGGAAACCTGGCGACACTGACCACCTACCTTGGACTGGGGGGCGTGATCTTTCTGCTGCCCGTTTTTCTGCAGGAGGTCAGCGGCTACAGCCCCGTTCAGGCGGGGCTCGCGCTGCTGCCGGTCACCTCGCTGATGATCGTGCTCTCCCGCCGGTTCGGCGCGCTTGCCGACCGCATCGGGTCGCGGGTGCCGATCAGCCTCGGGGCGCTGATCGGCGGCTGCGGCCTCTTGCTCTTGGTGCGTGTCGATCGGCGCGCCGCTTACGTCAGCGAGGTGCTGCCGGCGCTGCTCGTGTTCGGGCTGGGACTCGCGATGCTTGTCGCGCCCCTGACCGCCACGATCCTCGGGGGCGTGGGGGAGGATCACGCCGGAGTCGCCGCCGCCGTGAACACGACGCTCTCACGCGTCGCGCAACTGTTCGCGGTCGCGGCCCTGGGGGCCGTCGTCTCGCTTGCGTTCGCCAGCCGCGTCGACGCGACACTACGACGATCCGCGATCGATCCCGCTGGCCGCGCGGCGGTTAGCCGCGCCAAGCAGCAGCCTCTCGTCGCGGCCACCCTCCGTGGAGTGCACCCCGGCGAGCGGGTTCTCCTCACCGCGGCGTTCGACGACGCGTCGGTACACGCGTTTCGCGTAGCGGACACAATCGCAGCCATCCTCGTCATCAGCGGGGGTGCCATTGCGCTCACCGGAATCCGTAATCCCCGACGTGCGGTGTCCGCCGAGCTGTGTCCAGGTGGTGCGCTCTGTGGAGCCAGCCAAGAAGTAGCCACCGCTGGCCAATATCGACTCTTGGACCAAACATAGGCAGACGGAACCGCCGTCGGCGGCGAATGCCTGCGCCACAAGAAAAGCACGGCTGCAAGGGCGCGCGGAGCGCAACGGCTTAGCTAGGAGTGAGTCAACCCGTCCGAGCGGGTTCTCCTCAGAGCGTCCTTCGCCGGTGCCTCGGCGCATGCGTTCCGGGTGGCAGCCGCATTCGCGCCCATCCTCATCGTCAGCGGGGTGTCATTGCGCTGGCCGGCTGGCACTCCCCGCCGCACGGTCGCCGCTGAGCTGTGCCCAGCTAGGGCGCTCTGCGGAGCCAGCCGAGAGGTCGGGACTAAGTTCGAGGTTGGTTCGAGATGGCGGCGGCCTGGATGAACGCGGGTCGCGACTCGGCGCGCTCGACGTAGGCCTGTAGGCCCGGCCATTCTGTGAGCAGTCCTCGGGAGTGGGCGCTGCCAAGGACGCTGGCGCACATCACGTCAGCGACGGTAAAGCGATCACCGAGTAACCAGTCACGATCGGCAAGCGCGTCTTGCAGCGCCGCGGCGGCTTCGGCGAAGCGCTCGCGTGAGGAGGGATCCGCCGAATTCTCGGCGGCGTCGCGGATCCAGCGAAACAGCGGGGCCTCGAGTTCGGTCATCGCGAACAGCACCCATTGGTAGATGAGCGCTCGCTCGGAGGATCCGAGCGGAGCTGTGAGGCCGGCGTCGGGATCGCAGTCCGCCAGATGAAGGCAGATGGCCGCGGACTCGAAGATGAAAGTGCCGTCGTCGAGTTCGAGTGCAGGAACCCGCCCTAGCGGATGGCGTGCACGATGCTCGGGGGACTTGCGTTCGTGGGGCGCGAGCTTGACGAGGTCACACGCCGCGTCGAGTTCGGCTAACAACCATAGGACGCGGCTCGCGCGTGTGCGGGGCATGTAGTAGAGACGCGGCACAGGTCTGGTGCGAGTCGAACCCGCTTACGCGGGGCAGCCGATCTCGTCGTCGATCCGTGCCGCTTCGCGATCAGCGTCCGGCGCTGGAAAGCTCGCCCTGAACGTGAACGCGTAGGGGGTCGGGCCGCGGCGCGTCAGGTGTTCTAGGCGCTCCTTGGCCTGCTCGACTGTCGGCTCGTGGCCGGCCGGGACCCACCAGAGCACGAGGTGGATTCCGAGCTCGTCAAACCAACGCTTACGGTGGCGCATCACTGACGTGTGGTCGCTGGTGTAGACGAATGCGCGCAGCGCCTCGATCGACTCCCACACCGACATGTTGACCATGATCCGCTCGTCCTCATATGGGCGGATCGCCGTCGCGTCGCCGTCCTCGCTCTGCAACCTCCAGACGAATCCACGGGCCTCGTCGGCGATTGCGTTGATCGGCTCGAGCGCCGCTTTGAAGCCCGCCATCGTTTGACTGTCCATCGGCGTCTTCGCGACGGCGACGTTGAGTTGTGCGAGGTGATGTTCGATGAACAGGATCCTACGCGTCCAGAATTCCAGCGGCCGGTCGCCACCAAGGAGGAGGACAGCTGAACCCATGACCGAGCACCACCACCAACGCGACGGCGTGCGACCGAGATATGAGCTGAATCGCCCTGGGCCCGGACTCGGATAGTCGCGCCGACGCGAGCGTCGTCATCGCCCGCACGAAGGCCACAACGCCGCCGCCTGGAACTTCGGCCAGCTGGCAGCCGTGGGCGGGTTGCGGGGTGCGGATCAACCGCGGGGCTGCCATTGCCGTGGCTGTGACCCGAGAGTTGGCCGGGAGTCCCGTCGAGAAAATGTCCCCTCTCGCGCTCGCCGCCGCTTGAGAGTCGACGCGGTTTGGACGTGGGTGGCGATGGTGCTCATGCCAGCGCGCGCTCTTTGAATGCTCTCTCCTGCTCACTGAAGCCGCGGGCGACCACCTCGACCAGCGGTTGCGGCGCCTTGTCTGGCGAGCCAGCGTCAAATGGCGGGTCGGGGTCGTACTCGATCCCGAGTTGGATCGCCTGGGCCACAGCGTCTCCCTGGATGAGCTGGGCGAGACGCAGCGCCATGTCGATACCCGCGGAGACACCCGCCGCCGTGATGATCTTGCCGTGGTGGACCACGCGTTCAGCGATTGGCAGCGCCCCGAGCGACGCGAGCCTCTCGCGAGCCATCCAGTGCGTTGCGGCAGGAGCACCGTCGAGCAATCCGACGGCAGCGAGTAGCAACGAGCCCATGCAGACGGACGTCGTCCAGGTGCTGGTCTCGTGGGCTGCGCTGAGCCAGGACAGCAGCGGCTCATGTTCGAGCAGCAGCCCGGTGCCGAAGCCGCCTGGAACGACGATGATCTCCGGCGTCGTCACCTCTTGCAGCGAAGCGTCGGCCACGAGCGCCAGAGTGTCGGACTCGTCGCGCACAGGGCCCTGCTCTTCGGCGACGAACAGAGGGGCGGCGCCGGGCACGTGCTTGAGCACCTCGTAGGGACCGACCATGTCGACGGCGGTGAAGCCGTCGTAGAGCAAAAACGCAACCTGCATGTCGTCCTTTTTCGGACTCGGGTAGCGAACGCCACTAGTGTGGGTGCGATCGCCCTCGGCCGCAATGACAGGCTGCGGGCGATTTCTGCCATTCGGTCTGTCGAAGACGTTGAGTGGCTCGAGCGCCTCCCAGCCTCCAAGGAGACCCGGATGTGTAGTGACGAACGCGGCTAGGAACCACAGCGCGTCGTCGATCACGGTGACGGGAATGTAGGACCACGGTCAGCGCTCGCCTGCGAGGTGTTGGATCGCGTTGAGGAGCGCGGTCTGATCAGCTGCACCGAGCTCGGCGAGCAGCTTGGCCTCCATCGATCGGATATCGGCACGAGCGGCGTTGTGGATCTGCGCTCCCGCCGCTGACAGGCGGACCCTCTTTGCACGTCGGTCGTCGGGATCGGGCTCGCGGATCAGCAGGCCGTCCTGCTCGAGCCCGTCGAGCAGCGCAATCAGCCGCGTCTTGTCGTAACCGATCGCCTGTGCCAGTGCGAGCTGGGTGTCCACGGGTGTGCGTGCGAGGTGGGACAGGACCACATAGCCCCACATCGACAGGCCGTGAACGGCGAGTATCGGCCGCTCGGCCTCGATCAGGCGGCGTGTAATGCGCGCGAACATTGCGCCTAGATCTTCGCGCTCCACCACTTGGATAATACGCCTTGACAAATGATCTGCATTTGTAGATCATAAGCTCATGCAGACTAATACTCCACTTGCCGCCGCGACCCGCACGATCTCGATCGCCGCCACCCCCGACGATGTCCTCAGCTTCATAGCTGACCCCCACAACCTCCCGCGCTGGGCACCGGACTTCGCCCAGGCGGTTCAGCCCGCGGGCGAGGACTGGCTCATCGACCAGGGCGAGCAGCAGGCCCGCATCTCGGTCCGCGTCTCACGCGAGGCCGGCACCGTCGACTTGCTCCGCGCGGCCGACCGGACCCGCGGAGCGTTCACTCGCGTCATCCCCAACGGCACCGGAAGCGAATACATCTTCACGCTGTTCTTCGACAGCAACGTCGACGATGCCGCGATCGCCCGGCAGATGACGATCGTCGAGACCGAACTCGAGACCGTCCGCACACTCTGCCAAGCGTGAGGACGTTCGAGCGCTAGAACTCTTGCGGGAGTACGTGCGTTCATCATCTTCGCTTCTCATGACGAACCGACCTAAGACCAGCGGCACCCCTCCGACGCCGGCAAACCTAGCCGCCCTGGCATTCGTTCGCGAGAAAGCCGTCCGAGAACACAGGCGTGCCATCGTCAGGGCGCAGGCCGCTCTGGGAGCAGTTTCAGATGTCGCCGAACTGTGCGCCGCGGTGCGACGCGTCGGTGTCGTGACTCTCAACTTTCACCCCGACCGGCTCCTCGCCGACGGCCGCTCCGTCGCCGAGGCACTCTATGAAGAGGGCGCGTACCGAAACCAGTTCGAGTCGGGCATTTCCAACGGAGGCCTGGCGCCATTCCAGGGCAGCTTCCGTGACGGCTGGGAGAAGGCCATGTTCGGTGGCGCTTACCATGCCGCTGGCGTACAGAACTGGGAGCGCCCGAAGTACGGCGGTCTGAACCTGATGAACTTGTCCAACGGAGCGTGCCCGCGTTTCGGTTCCTGCCATCTGCGGCTGACCGAGGCCGCCCTTGACCGCTGCACCTTCTTTTTCGGGGACAGCGCAGGCAGTCCCAATGATGGCGGAGTCATCGACGCATTCGAGTCCGTGGTCGCCGGGCTGCTTGAGAGCCTCGCTCGCAACCCCGAGGCACTAGGCCGCTGCGATGTCACACTGCCGGGCTTCGTCGACGCCGCGCTCCGGGCCGGCTCCCCTGACGAGCTGCTGCCCCCAGCGCAGAGTCACGAACTCGACAACTACATCGAGACGCAGGTTCATGGTGCAGTCGCCCTCCACGAAGACGTGGCCGCGCTCGTCATCGACCCCTCATTCGCCGGAGCCGAAACCGGCGAGGTCCTCATCCGAGCGGCCGAGCGCCATGACTTTCCCGTGGAATGGAACGCAGGCCTCACCCTCACCGTCGCCGATATCCCCACCGAGGTCCCGTCGGGTGACCCTCGGCGCTGGCGCTCATTCTGCGCTGAGGGCCGAGCGGCTCGTCTCGGCGCGCGCGTGGCGGCATCGTACGCACGCGATGGCAAGCACCTCGACGCCGCGGCGATTGGTCAGGCAGCCGCCTCGGTCGTCCGCCATCCAAGCGGCTGGCAAGAATGGGGGCCTACCGCTGACGCACTAACCTGCCTCAAGGACCTCTGGCTCATCCTCGTCTTCTACGGCAAGCCAGCCTCCAATCCCGCCGACTGACTAATAAGTCCGTTCGAATAACCGGTCGCAGCCGGAAAACGCGTCACTCAGGGGCAGCGAACCGGATACTGAAAGGTCATCGCCGAACCACATGCGAGCGCTGTCGCGGCGTCGCGCGTGCGCTCGAGGTCGTGTTCACGATCAACCGCAGCATAGCTCTCTAATGGCGCCGTGGACAGCGTCCACTTGGTGATATAGTGGACAGCGTCCACGCTCCGACAAACCGAAGAGGTTCCATGGCCGACACTGACATCCACCCAACCGCAGCACCGCGAAGCCGCCCATCGGAGTTGGCCAGCGACTCGCGCGTTACCGCTCGGGAGTGGTTCGCGTCCGGAGCCCGCCGGTTGTATGACCCGATCGCGAAGACCATGCTGGAGGCGGAGCCCGGCGGGGGACCCGCTCAGCCGCTGCGCGTCTTCGAGAGAGTCGTTTCCGCCCCGGCGGTTGACCCGGACACCCGCTGGCTTACGCTGCTGCCCGGGTATCCCGACGGTTCCTACGGTTACGCCCAGGTCGACCGCTGCCTCGGCCCTCAGCCCGCCCCGCGCCTGTACATCGAGTACGTTGGCCAAGGCGACTCCGACACGCCCGCGGACTACCGCTACTCGTCGATCGAACGCGCCGACCTGATCGAGGCGCAGTGGCGCGCGCACGGCGTCCGGCACACGACGGTCGTGTCGTTTGACTACTCCTCCTTGGCGCTCATGGAGCTGCTGCGCCGCCAGCAGGAGCGCGACGGCCTGGGCGACCGTTCGGGGCCGAGGATCGACGCAGTGTTCATCGTCAATGGTGGGTTGTTCGCTGACTCCCATTCGCACCCGTTGCGCACGACGCCGATGCTCAAGACGCCGATCGGTCGGGCAGCGATGTGGTTTGCCCAGCACGTGCCAAACGTGCTCGAAGTGACGCTGCGTACCGCGGCGCTCTTCTCGAAGTCGTACGAGGTGAGCACCCCCGAGGTCGCTGACCTGAGCGACGCGATCCGACGCCGCGACGGCGCGGCGTTCATGCATCGCGCCGCTGGGTTCGTCGACGAGCACCGCCGAAACGCTGAACGGTGGGATCTCGGGGCGATCGTTCGCGACGTCGGGGATAGCGTTGCGTTCCACGTCGCGGGCAGCACAGAGGATCCGTTCGAGCCTCGGCAGATCCTCGCCGCGCGTGAGCGGCTCGACGGGGCACGGGTTGACATCCGCATGTTCCCGGGCGGCCATCTGACGACCGCAGAGCATCCAAAGTTGCTGGCAGACGCGATCCGTGAGATCGCGGACGCGAATGGCGTCGGCGGGTCGTAGGACGCTTCTCGCAGCGGTTGATAAAGGTTCTGATTCTCGGTGGGACGGCCTGGCTCGGCCACGAGATCGCGCCGCGGGCGATCGATCGCGGGCACGAGGTCACGTGCCTTGCTCGCGGTGAGAGCGGCGAGGTTGCGCAGGAGGCGCGGCCCGTGTCGATCGACCGTCGCGAGCCGGGGGCCTATCGAGCGGTCGCCGGCCGGGCGTGAGCGGGGCCTCGATCGACCCCGCTCCGCGGGCCTTACCGCCGCTCGCGAGAAACAGTTGCTCGCCCTGCAGGGACCGGCGAGCAGGGCTAATCCGGATCAGAGTCCCCAGAACGGCCCGTGGAGGCCGACCGAGCGGAAGTACTCCTTCGCTTCTAAGGGCTCGCGGCGCTGGTAGCCGTGGTCGAGTCGGCCGACGTACCAGCCTTGCGCCAACCGCCACAGCGTCTCCAGGTTCATGACGTAGCCACGTTCGTGCCCGGTGCGCATGAGCCAGGCGTCGACACACGCCTCCGCGCAGAACAGCCGCTGGTGGCCGCAGGTGTGGACGACGTCGTCCCACATGTGGACTGTCGGCACAAGAAAGTGCGCCACTTCCGCGCCCGCTGGCGGCGCATCGCGGTCGACGACCCAAGCGAGCGCGGCGCCGCATCCCGGGCATGTTGTCGCGACTAGCACCTCGGGCTCGTCCGGCAGCAGGTGGGGGAGGGCGAATGAGTCCCAAGCGCAGCCGCCCCACCAGAGTGTCTCGCGGCCCATGACCGAGAAGCCCATTGGCACGGCTGTGAACGGGTGTGCCATCACGATCCGGCCGTCATGATCTAGGACGAGTTGGCGCCGGTCGTGGAGTTCTCGTAGCGAGCCGTTGTCCAGCGTGCCGGGCTCAGGTGCGCTCCCGGTTTGCGCGAACGAGCGGTAGACGGCGAGTCGAACGTCCTCGGTGCCCACGGCTTGACCCTAGCCGCAAAGTCAGATCGCTGCGCGTACCAACTTCCTGGACTCCAACGTTCTGCGGCGATCCGGACTTCCCCGCACGCTGCCGAGCGGATCCTGAGGGAAGACAAGACGGCCGGCCGCCCTGTAACAGCAAGCGCTCAGGAGTCGTAGATCGACTTCCCATGCCCGGGTAGGGCATTGGGCGGATACCGGACGAGATCGTTGATGTAGCCGGGCTCGCGGATCACCCGCTGAAGCCAGTCGCTCACCGCGGGGTAGGCGCTGAGGTCGTAGCCGGCATCGCCGGCGACATGGGTGTACGCGTAGGTCGCGATGTCGGCGATCGTGTAGGCGCGACCGACCAGATACGGATGGTCCCCGAGATGGGCCTCGAGGATCGTCAAGGCCGACCGGCCGATCTCAAAACGGCTCGCCAGCGGGATCGGCTTGCCGCGCGGTGAGAATGCGAAAGCGCGTGCTGCCGATCCCCGACATCACTCGCTCCTGTTCGAACATGAGCCACTGCAGGATCAGCGCTCGCTCGATATCGCCGGTCGGCAAATAGCGGCTGCCGGCACTCAGGTACCAGAGGATCGCTCCCGATTGTGCGAGCAACGTGCCGTCGTCCAACTCTAGGACCGGCGTTTCCCGGGCGGGGTTGATCCTCGCGTACTCGTCAGTGAGGGTGTCGCCGGCGAAGAGGTCGATCGACACGCGTTCGTATGCGCGGTCGAGCAACGCGAGCAGAAACCGGACCTTGTAGCAGTTGCCCGATGCGGCGTAGTCGTAGAGGCGCGAGAACTTCTCCTGTGATGTGGACGATCGTTAGACGGGTCGCCCGGCGGATCCTGAGATCAGCCGCTCGCCGGGTGGGCCACGTCGGCCTCGCTTGATACCGCGGAACCGATGAAATCGAGGGCTTGGCGCTCCAGCCTCTGCCTTTCTCGGTCAGACAGCGATGCGAGCGGGCCACGCAGCAGTGTGGCCGTGCCGTGCACGGTGGCCCAGATCGGGTACTCAATCATGGGTAGTCGTTTCGCGGCGACGACGCCGACGTCCACGAGGTTGCGGAGCGCGGCGTGCAGTTGGTCGAACGGGGTTTGCCGCTCGTGTGATCCGCTGGCAGCCGGGTCGGGGTGAGCGGTGGCGTAGGCGGTGTCGAACAGCCCGGGCTCCTCTCGCGCGAACGCGAGGTAGGCGGTGCCGACGGCGCGCATCCGCAAACGCGCGCCCTGCACCGTGTGGGGGCCGGCGGTGACCTGGTTCATCCCCTCGGCCATCCGCTCCGCAAGCATCGAGAGCGCTTCGTCACGGACAGCCGCCAGCAGCGCCTCCCGGTCAGCGAAGTGCCTGTAGGCAGCGTTGGGCACGACGCCGACCGTTCGGGTCACCTCGCGCAGCACCACGGCGTCCGGTCCGCCGGTTCGGGCGAGCGCGACGCCAGCCTCGACCATCGCTCGCCTGACAGAACCGCGGGGTCGTGGTCCGCGGGTTCGCTTCTCGCCGGTCTTGGTCGTGTCGTCGGCCATTTCTTCGTCGGGGATCATCACACACTAGTGTAGTGGACAGCGTCCACTTGTGTGCTAAAGTGGACGGCGTCCACTACGAATAGATCGGAGAACTGCGGTGACGGCTTCAGCCGGAGAATTGATGGGACGGGTGATAGTGCGGGAGGCGGCGCGCGAGACGGTGACGCCGACCGGGACGATGACGACCCTCGCCTCGCCGACGGTCGGCGGGACCGATGGCCGGTCGCTGTGGCGCGTGGAGATGCGCGCCGGCGCGTGCGGCCCGCTACACGAATGTGATGCCGAGCTGATCTGGACGGTGCTCGAGGGGGACATGCAGATCGAAATCGAAACCGAGCCGCAACGGCTCCGGGCGGGCGATACCGCGGTCATCCCTGCCGGCGCGCTGCGACAGGTCCGCTCGATCGCCAACTCGCGCGCGATCGTGGCCGGCTACGCGTCTGCGGTGGTTGCTGTCCCGGGCGAGTCCGCGCCGCGGGGAACGCCGGAATGGATGTCGTGATGAGCACTTCGAATACAAAACGCGCGCCGTTGGTGCTCGGCGCACTGCTGCTTGCCGCGTTTGCGGTCAACGTCGACACGACGATCGTCAACGTCGCGCTGCCGACGCTGGTGCGGAAGCTGCACGCCTCGAACTCGCAGCTGCAGTGGGTCGTCGACGCATTCAACCTGGTGTTCGCAGGCGCAGTGCTCGCCGCGGGAAGCCTGTCTGACCGCTTCGGGCGCAAGGGCATGTTGCTGGCCGGGCTGGCGGTGTTCGGGCTCGCGAGCCTCGTCGGCGGGCTGGTTGACAGCGCCGGCGCGCTGATCGCGGCGCGCGCGGTGATGGGGGTCGGCGCGGCGATGGTGTTCCCCTCGACGCTGTCCCTGCTGACTGGCGCGTTCCCCGGGCGCAAGGAGCGCGCGCTGGCGATCGGCCTGTGGGGGGCGACCACCGGGATCGCGATCGCGCTCGGACCGATCATCGGCGGTGGGCTGATCCAGCTCTTCGACTGGCGCAGCGTGTTCATCGCGATGACGCCGATCTCGATCATCGCTGCCGGGATGGTGACTGCGTTCGTCGCGACTGCGCGTGACCCGCGTGCGCCGAAGCCCGACGTCCCCGGCTTCGTCCTCTCGACCGCGAGCGTCGCGCTGCTGGTCTACACGATCATCGAGGCGCCGAATCACGGCTGGGGCAGCGCCCGCACACTCGTGAGCTTCGCGGCGGTCGCGGTGCTGCTGGCCGCGTTCGTCGCCTGGGAGCGGCGCACCGAGCAGCCGATGCTCGACGTCAGCCTGTTCTCGAACCTGCGGTTCACCGCGGCGAGCGTGTCGGTCTCGATCTCGTTCTTCGCGCTGTCCGGGTTCATCTTCCTCGTCACCCAGTACTTCCAGTTCATCAAGGGCTACGGCCCGCTGTCCGCCGGCGTCCGCTTGCTCCCCGTGGCGATGTGCGTCGCGGTCTCATCGATCCTCGGCACCAAACTGGCGGTAAAGGTTGGGACGAAGGTGGTCGTCACCGCCGGGCTGCTGTTGACCGCGGCGTTCTACGTGTGGGTCACCACGGCCTCCCTGTCGACGACGTACCTGACGATCGCGCTGCAGATGGTCGTGATGGGTACCGGGATGGGGCTGACAAGCGCCCCCGCGACCGAGGCGATCATGGGCGTCGTCCCGCGCGCCAAAGCGGGCGTCGGCTCGGCGGTCAACGACGCGACCCGCCTGACCGGCGGCACGCTCGGCGTCGCGATCATCGGCAGCGTCTACGCCTCCCTGTTCACCGGGCGGCTGGCGGGCACGCTGCCTGGTGGCCTGCCGGGGGCGCTGACGCACGCGGCCCGGTCCTCGATCGGGGCCGCCTTGGGCGTCGCAGGCGGGCTGATCCATGGCGGACATGTCGCGCTCGGCGCGGCGGTTCGCAGCTCTGCGACCAACGCGTTCATGCACGGGATCCACGGCGGTGACTGGGTCGCCGCCGGGATCTCGGTCGCCGGCGCGGTGTTCGCGGTCGCCCTGCTCCCGGCTCACCCGGGAACCAGCGGCGCTCCGGAACTCGACCCAGCGGCCCGGGCCGTGCCCAGCCCGGTCGCCAGCTGACCAACCCTCCGAAGGAGAAACGGTTCTCATGACTGAAACGACCCTGATCGAGCCGGCGCTCGAGCGCAACCGCGCCTTCGCCGCGACCGGCGGCTACCAGGGCCAGACGCCGCTGGCCAACCTGCGGCTGTTCGTCGTCACCTGCCTAGACCCGCGCACCGACCCCGCGCACCTGCTCGGGCTCGGCCTCAGCGACGCATTCGTCGTGCGCAACGTCGGCGGCCGCGTCAACAGCGAGGTGATCAACGACATCGCGTTCGTCGCCCAGATCGCCGAGGCCGTCAGCCCTGACGGCGACGAACCGCTGTTCGAAGTGGCGGTGATCCATCACAACCAGTGCGGCGCGATGGCGCTGTCCGACGACGGGTTCCGCACCACGTATGCCGGCCGAATTGGGGCTGACGAGGCGGATCTGCGTGACCACGCAGTTCTCGACCCCGCGGCGACGGTCGCCATCGACGTCGCGCGGCTCCGCGCGTCTCATGCGGTACCCCCGCGCGTTCTGATCTCCGGTCACGTCTACGACGTCACGACCGGACTACTGACCACCACGGCTCCGGCCGCCCCCGCGGAATGAAAGTAGAACGAGATGACGACAATCGAACATTCGGTGCAGACGCCACAGGGGCGGCTCTGGGTGACCGAACAGCCGGGCGAAGAGACGCCTGTACTGCTGATGCACGGGTTCCCTGACGATCACGGCATCTACAACCGCCTGATCCCACAGCTCGCGCCGCGGAGGGTGATCGCCTTCGACTTCCTCGGCCACGGACGCTCTGACCGAACCGATCAGCCGTGCTTCGCCTACAAGGACCACGCGGCGCAAATAAGTGCGGTGTTGGACGCGCTCGAGGTCCAGCAGGTGGTGCTAGTCGGCCACGACGGGTCCACGCCCGAGGCAGTGATGTACGCCGTCGGGCACCCGCAAAGCGTGTCGCACCTGGTCGTCCTCAACGGCCCCTTCGGGCAGCGCGACGCGTTCCGGATGCCGGAGATGACGCGACTGTTCGCCGAGCCAGACCTCCGCAGGCTGGCAGACGACCTGATGTCCGACACCGAAAAGCGCGGCTGGATGCTGCAGCGCTGGGGCGCACAGGCGGCGCTCGATCACGCGGACCGGTCGAGCCTCGTGTTCGAGTCCATCCTGCCCCAGTTCTTCGGCGGCGAAAGCCAACCTGACGCACTCGTCGCGATCAGGGGCTGGACCGCCGAACTCCTCCGCTCGCTGGACCGGCAGGAGCAGATCGTGAGCGAGCTACCCGCGTTCCGGGGTGCGGTGTCAGTGATCTTCGGCGCTGAGGACCCGGATCTGACCCCAGCGTTGGCGCAGGAGATCGCGTCGCTGTTCAGCGACGCGTCGCTGGCGCTGATCGAGGGGGCTGGCCACTACCCGCAGCACGACGAAGCGGAACGCGTCGCCGAGCTGATCAAACGCCCGGTCCAACCAACCAACGAATCGAAAGAACGGTGATGACGACGGCGAACGCTGCGGTCTCGATCGGGTACGGCGACTGGATCATCGACCCTCGCAGCAGCAAGCTCGGCTTCGCCGGCGCGGTGTGCTGAGGGTCGACGTCGCCAGCCTTGACACCGCGAACGCAACGCGCGACACCCACCTTCGCTCGGGCGACTTCTTTGACGCCGAGCGGTTCCCGACGATCATGTCCAGCGCCGGCTCGGTCTCGATCGAGCCGAGCGGGTCGACTGTGACTGGCGTCCTGGAGATCGGCGAGGCGAGCGTCGAGCTCCGGGTCCCGGTCGAAATCGAACAGCTCCCGGCCGGATGCGTTCATCTGACGGGTTCGGTCGACGTGTCCTTGGACACTGTCGGCCTGGGATGGAACCGACTTGGGGTGATCGGCCGCACCGCGAAGCTGGACGCGGATCTGACCCTTCAGCAACAGCTCTGAGCGAAGTCGCGCTGAAGCACGACCCGAGGGCTAGCTGACTTGCTTGACAAAAGCCAGCTTCCCCCGTACGGTGCCTTGCGTCACGCAAGTGAGCTTCCGACCGCAGGAGGAGTTATGCAACGCAACAAGCCCCTGATCTTGGTCTCGCTGCTGCTGGCGGCGTTTGTGATCAATCTCGACACGACGATCGTCAACGTCGCGCTGCCGACGCTCGTGCGCCAGCTGCACGCGTCCACTTCGCAGTTGCAGTGGGTCGTGGACGCTTTCAACTTGCTGTTCGCCGGCTCGGTGCTGGCGGCGGGCAGCCTGTCTGACCGCTTTGGGCGCAAAGGGATGCTGCTCGCCGGCCTGTCGGTGTTCGGCCTCGCGAGCCTGGCCGGTGGGCTGATGGACAGTCCCGGCGCGCTGATCGCGGCGCGTGCGGTGATGGGTGTCGGCGCGGCGATGGTGTTCCCGTCAACGCTGTCGGTGATCACGAACGTGTTCACCGAGCGCGGCGAACGCGCCCAGGCGATCGGCTTGTGGGGCGCGATCACGGGCGTGGCGATCGCGCTGGGGCCGATCGTCGGAGGCTGGTTGCTCGAGCTCTCCGACTGGCGCAGCATCTTCTTCGCGATGGCGCCGATCGCCGCCATCGCCGCTGTCCTGGTCGCCGCGTACGTCCCGACCTCGCGGGACCCGCGCGCGCCCCGCGCCGACCGGGCCGGGTTCGTGCTGTCGACCGCGACGATCGCGCTGCTCGTCTACACGATCATCGAGGCCCCGCACCACGGTTGGGGAAGCGCCCGGACGCTCGGCAGCTTCGCACTTACCGCACTGCTGGCGGCGGCGTTCGTGGCCCGGGAGCGGCGCACCGAGCAGCCGATGCTCGACGTGAGCCTGTTCTCAAACGCGCGGTTTACCGCCGCGAGCGTCTCGGTCGCGATCTCGTTCTTCGCGCTGTCGGGGTTCATCTTCCTCGTCACCCAGTACTTCCAGTTCCTCAAGGGCTACGGGCCGCTGTCGACCGGCGTGCGCCTGCTGCCGGTCGCCTCGTTCGTCGCGATCTCCTCGATTCTCGGCACCAAGCTGGCCGTCCGGTTCGGCACGAAGCTGATCGTCGCCGCCGGGCTGTTCTCGATGGCCGCGTTCTATCTGTGGGTTTCGCTTTCGTCGGCCAGCACGGGCTACGGGACGATCGCCGCCCAGATGGTCGTGCTCGGGACGGGGATGGGGCTCACCAGCGCGCCCGCGACCGAGGCGATCATGGGCGTCGTTCCGAAAGCGAAGGCAGGCGTCGGGTCGGCGGTCAACGACGCGACGCGTCTTCTGGGCGGCACCCTCGGCGTCGCCGTGATCGGCAGCGTTTACGCGTCGCTGTACGCCAGCCGGCTCACCGCCGCGCTCCCCGCCGGTTTGCCTGCCAGCGTCGCGCGGACCGCGCACGCGTCGGTCGGTGCCGCGCTCACCGTCGCGGGCACGCTGACCCACGCCGGCCATCCGCTGCTCGCCTCAGCCGTTCACAACGCCGCCAACTCGGCCTTCTTCCAGGGCTTCCACGCGGGCAACTACGTCTCTGCCGGTATCGCCGCCGTAGGCGCCGTGATGGCGCTGGCGCTGCTGCCCGCCCAACCCACCATCACCAACGACGACACCGCCGAGGTGGGAGCCCCTAGCTCACCTGCCTCGTTTGCGCTCACCAACTGAATCCGAGCACCCAACCTTCTAAGCCACAAGGACGCGCGATGACCATCACCAACCAGCCACACCCGCTCGCAGCACCCACGGAGGCCCCACGCCGCCGGACCCGCCCTCTCAAACCGCGCCCACGCCGCCGCACCGCGCAAGCCTCCCGCGTCACGCCGGTAATGGGTCCGCCCAACCGCGCGCCGGGAGTGCCGATCATGGGAGGACCGCCCCAGGAGCTGCACCCCCATGTGATGGGTGGACCTGACGCCGGCCCCCGGCTGCCCCTTATGGGCGAAAGCGATCACGGCACGCGGCTCGACCTGTTCGGCCACAGCGACCCCAGGTTCGTCGATTCGCTGTTCACGTCCCGCGCCGCGTTGGCGGACTCGGCCGCCTAGTGATCGCCAGCCCAACACCGGACGCCGCGATCGAGTGTCGCGGCGTCCACAAGTCGTTCGGCTCCGCGCGGATCCTGACCGGCGTCGATCTGAAGATCCCGGCCGGGAGGATCTCGGTGATCCTTGGCCCGTCGGGCACCGGCAAGAGCGTGCTGCTAAAGCACATCAACGGGCTGTTGCGACCGGACCGGGGCGAGGTCGTGGTGCTCGGGCAGTCGGTCTCGGCGCTGCGTCGCGAGGACGTCCTGCGGTTGCGCCGGGATGTCGGGATCTTGTTTCAGGACGGTGCACTGTTCGGCTCGATGAACATCTACGACAACATCGCGTTCCCGCTGCGCCAGCACACCGACATGAGCGAGGCGGAGATCGCGCCGATCGTGATGCGCCGGCTGGAGGAGGTGGGGCTCGGGGGGGCGGCCTCGCTGATGCCCAACCAGCTGTCGGGCGGGATGCGCAAGCGTGCCGGGTTTGCGCGGGCGCTGGTGCTCGACCCGCGGATCGTGGTGTTCGACGAGCCCGATTCCGGTCTTGACCCGGTCCGGACGGCGCTTCTGTGCGAGCTGATGCTTCGGATCCACGCCGAGCAGGGCGGCACCTACCTGCTGATCACCCACGACATCCTGGCCGCGAAGCGAGTGGCGAACTTCATCGCGGTGATCTGGAAGGGCAAGATCGTGCGGTCGGGGCCCGCCGAGGAGATGTGGGACTCGGAGGATCCGTTCGTCAAGCAGTTCCTGACCGGGGCGACCCGCGGACCGCTGGGGATGGACTAGCCCATGTCAGCGACCGGCACCGCCGTTCCGTCGCCTCCTCGGCCTATCGCCCCGCCCGGGGGTGGGCCGTCGCCCCGACTCGGGGAGCGCTTGTGGTCGGGCGTGGACGCGCTCGGCGGCGTGGTCCTGATCGCGGCCCGGTCGGTGGCGTGTTGGGTGACGCCGCCGTGGTCCTCGTGGTGGCCCGAGGCGGTCGATCAGGCGTGGATCCTGATCAAGCGGTGCATGCTCCCGACCGGGATCTCGGTGTTCGTGTTCGGCTACGGCCCTGTCGGGGTCGAGGGCGGGACGTTCTTCAAGGCACTCGGACAGGTCGACAGGCTCGGCGGCCTCTACTCAGTCGGCGCGGTGCGAGAGTACGTCCCGTGGGTCACCGGGATGGTCGTCGCCGGGGTGGCGGGGACTGCGATCACCGCCGACCTCGGCGCCCGCAAAGTTCGGGACGAGCTCGAGGCGCTGGCGGTGATGGGCGTCGACGCGGTGAGGACGCTCGTTGCGCCGCGGATCCTCGCGCTGACGCTGGTACTGCCGCTGCTCAACCTCGTCGGACTGGTGTTCGCGTCCGCGGCCGGGGTGGTCGTCGAGGTCGCCGAACACGGCACGTTCGCGGGCTACTTCGCGAGCTTCACAGCCGGGTTCTCGCCGATCGACATGGTCGCCAATGTCGCCAAGACAGCCGTCTTCGGGTTCCTGGTCGCGGTCGTGTGCTGCTACCGCGGGCTGACCGCGAAAGGCGGCAGCGAGGGGGTCGGCCGCGCGGTCAACGTAGCGGTCGTGCAGTCGTTCGCAGCCGTGTGGATCTTCAACTTCGCCTTCAACGCCCTCTACCTGGCGGCGTTCCCGGGCGCCCTGTCGGTGCGGTAGCTTCGAGATGGAGTCCTCGACCCTCCCGTCCGAAGGGCCCGCCAGACGGATGCCGACGATCGGCGCGCTCGTCGAGACGGGCGAGCTGGTGTCGTTCGCCGGCCGGGCAGTCGCACACGCCGCCGGCTCAGGGCGCTACTTCGCGGAGATCCTGCGCCAGTGCGGGATCCTGGTAGTCGGCACGGCGCTCGTGATCTGCGCGATGGTGATGATCGTCGGCGGTGAGTGCGGCCTGTTCGTCGTCTACGGGCTGCGGCCGATCGGCGCCACCTCGTTCGCCGGCCTAGCCACCCAGATCTGCGGGCTGCGCGAGATGTGGGGGTACATGTTCGCGTACGTGTTCGCGGCCAAGGTTGGCTGCGGGCTGGTCGCGGAGATCGGGTCGATGCGGATCAGCGAGGAGATCGACGCGCTTGAGTCGGTCGGGGTCGAGCCGATGCGCTACGTGATCGCGACCCGCCTGATCGCTGTGTGGATGACGGTGCCGTTCATGTACGCCGTGGCGATGGTGTTCGGCACGATCGGCAGCTGGCTGGTCGTCGTGGTGCAGCTCCACGGGGTCTCGCTCGGGCAGTGGATCAGCGTCCATTTCGCGACGCAGTCGCTGGCCGACAACTTCCTGTCGGTCGTCAAGGTGACGGTGATCGCGACGCTCATCGCGCTCGTCGGCATGTACTACGGGTACCGGGCGAGCGGCGGACCGGTCGGCGTCGGCGCCGCGACCGCGCGGTCGATGATCGTCAACCTCGTGATGATCCACGTCGTCGGGGCGGCGCTCACCACGATCTTCTGGGGACACGCGAGGGTCCCGATCGGTGGCTAGGCGCGCCGCCATGCTCGCGCTGGCCGCCGCGCTGACAGCGGTCGTGGCGGTGCTGGTGCTGACCGGGAATGGCCAGCACCAGCTCCGGGCGGAGTTCACCGCCGCACTCCAGGTCCGCCCGGGCCAGGAGGTCCGCGTCGCCGGGCGCGTCGTCGGCTCGATCCAATCGGTCGCGCTGTCGGACGGGCGCGCGCTCGTGACCCTCGGGATCGACGATTCGCAGTGGCCGCTCCACGCCGGCACCACCGCGGAGCTTCGGTTCGGTGCGGCCGCGGCATACGCCTCCCGCTACGTGCAGCTGCGGCCAGGGCCGGCCCATGAGCCGGCCCTGCCCGAGGACGCGCTGCTGCCGCAGGCCGACACGATCACGCCAGTCGAGTTCGACCAGATCTACTCGACCTTCGGACCGCGCACCCGGCGCAACCTCGGCGGGACCGTGGCCGGCGTGGCGCGCACGCTGTCAGGCCACGGCGGGGACATCGCGCGAGACCTGACGCTCGGCTCGCCCGGAACGCAGCGGACCGCGAACATGCTCGGCGACCTGGGCATGGACCCAGCCGCACTCGGGACGCTCGTGACCGCCGGCGCCCAGACCGTCTCGGCGCTCCGGGCCACCAATCCCCAGCTGCTGGGGCTCGTCTCGCACGCTGCCGACACGTTCTCCGTGTTCGCCGATAACGCCGCCGCGCTGCAGGCATCGATCGAGCGGCTACCCGGAACGCTGAGCACCACTCAGCACACGCTCGCGCATCTCGACCGCAGCCTGAACGGACTCGCCACGCTCGTCTCGGACCTGGCGCCCGGCGCCGCCGGGCTGCTCACGACGGCGCCGCTACTGACACGCACACTGCAGACGCTCGGCCGGATCGGGCCGCTCGCGCGCTCGACCCTCGAGCGCGGAACGCGGCAGCTGCCCGCCGTCACGCGCCTGCTCGACACCGCGCGGCCATTCCTACCGGCGCTCTCGCGCGCGCTGAATCGGTTGGCGCCGATGGTGGCGTGCGTGCGGCCGTACGCGCCAGAGATCGGCGGCTACCTCGGCACCTGGCAGGGCGGGCCGATCGACACCGTCGGCCACTTCGGCGCACTGGACATCATCCAGACACCGGTCCAGCCGGGAACGACGCTCACGTCGGCCGAGGCTGTGGCCCAGGCCCACGGCGCGCTTCGCTATGCCTTCCCGCGGCCGCCGGGACTGAACGCGGGCCAGCCGTGGTTCCAGCCGCAGTGCGGCGCCGGGCCAAACGCGCTGAACCCAAACCTCGACCCGGAGGCGCGCAAGTGAACCGTCGCGCCGCCGCGATCGGCTTGCCGTCACTCGCCGCACTCGCTGTCGCTGTCGCAGTGATCGCGACCAGCGGCGGCTCACCGTACGTTGTCCGCGCCGAGTTCGCCGACGCCAACGGGCTGCGCGCTGACTTCGCGGTCAGGGTCCAAGGGGTGGTCGTCGGCCGCATCGACGAGGTCAGCGTGACCCCGCGCGACACGGCACTCGCTACGCTCGAGCTCGACCCGTCGGTCGCACCGATCGGCGCCGGCGCGAGCGCTTCGATCCACCCCAGCAACCTGCTCGGCGAGACGTACGTGCAGCTCGACACCGGCGATCCACGCCGGCCGCAACCCTCCGGCACGACGATCCCGCTCGCCAGGACCTCCGTCACGACCGAGCTCGATCAGGTGCTCGACGCGTTCAATCCCGACACACGGCAGGCGGCGGCGGTCTTCCTCGCCGAGCAGGGCAACGCGCTGCTCGGCCGCGGCCAGGATCTCGCGACGCTGCTGACCCGGCTGCCCAGCTCGCTACAGAGCACCCAGCAGCTGGTCGCGGGGCTAGGACAGGACAACGTGGCGCTCGGGACGCTGGTCGAGCAGTCAGACCGCATCCTGCGAGCCGCGACGCCGGAGCGCGATGCGCTGGGGCGACTGGTCGACTCGGCCCGGGGTGCGCTCGGGACACTCGCCAGCCGCGAGCAGGGGCTCGGCGACACGATCTCGGGCGCGCCCGGCGCGGTCGCACAGCTTCGCGCGACGCTGATCGACCTCCAGCAAGCCGCCCGCCCGCTCGGTCAGGCCGCAGCCGGGCTGCGGGCGAGCGCGCCGTCACTCACGCAGACGCTCGACGCCTTGCCCGGTTTCACGGCGGCGGCGACCCCGACGCTCGGCGCCGTGACCCAGGCCGCGCCGGCTCTGCAGCAACTCGGTACACGAGCGACGCCGGTGATCCGCGCGCTCGAACCGGCTGCCGGACGCCTGCAGAGCTTCTCGGCCACGCTCGCCCCGGTCTCGAAAGTGCTCGATCAGAACATCGCCAAGATCCTCGACGTACTCCAGGGCTGGTCGCGGGCGATCGGCGACCGCGACGGCATCGGACACGTCTACCGGATCGAAGCGCTGGTCCCCGCAAACGTGCTCAGCTCGCTGCTCGGCCTGAGCGCCGTGACGCCGAGCCCGAGGCCGCGCCGCCATCACACCGTCGGCGGGCCGGCAACCACCGCCTCGTCCACGCCGGCCTCCCTGGGCACGCAGGAGCCACGGCCACCAAGGCTGCCGATCCCGTTGCCAGCGCTTCCCCACGCGCCCTCGCTTCCCGGAACCGCGTCGACGAAACCGTCGTCCGGCGGCGCGCTCGGTTCGCTCCTCCACTATCTGCTCGGGCGATGAGACGAAAGCGCCGCAGATCCGACCCGCGCCGCCAGACGCTCGCTGCGGCATTGGTCGGCGGGCTGGTGCTCGCCACGCTCGCCTACGCATCGCTGACCGCCGGCAACGGCGTGCCGCTCATGAGCTACTACTACCTCAACGCCCGCTTTCGAGACGCGGCCGAGCTGGACCCCTACTCCGACGTGCGGATCGCCGGCAAGCTCGTCGGACAAGTGCTCAGCAGCTCGTTCGCCGACCACACCGCGGTCGTCAAGCTGCAGCTCGACCCGTCGCTCGGCAGACTGCGCACCGACACGACCGCGCGGATCCGCTTGCGCGGACTGATCGGCGCCAAGTTCGTCGAGCTCACGCCGGGGACTCGCGGTGCGCCGATGCCTTCGGGCGCGACGATCCCGATCTCACAGACCTCCACCGCCGTCGGCGTGTTCGACGTGCTCGCGGCGCTCGATCCAAAGCGCCAGACCGATCTACGCCACATGCTCGGCGGGCTCGGCCAGGGATTCCTCGGGCGCGGCCCGGAGCTGAACACGGCGGTCGCACAATCACCTGACCTTGCCGGCAACCTCGGCGCGATCGCGGACGCCGTCAACGCTCGCCCCGGCGCTGCCGCCCGGCTCGTCCCCGACGTGCAGGCGCTCACCTCGGCGCTCGATCCCGTCCGCAGCGAGCTCGCCGCCGGCTGGGATCCCGCAGCCCGGGCACTCGCGCCGTTCACCGACGAGCGTTCAAGCGTCCAGGCGACGCTGCGCGAGGCGCCCGCGGCGCTCAGTCAGATTCAGCAGGGGCTCGCGCAGACCGACCCTCTGCTGGCGCAGACCGCCGGCCTGTCCCGCAGCCTGGCCGCGCTGACTGGCCCTGCTCCCGCCGCGCTCCAGAGCGCGACAGCGATGCTCCGGCAGGCCCCTGGACCGTTGGTCAAGGCGCGCACATTCGTCAGCAGCCTGGCCGGCGCGGTGCCCCCGACGGTGCGGCTGCTGCTCACCGCATGGCCGCTCGCCTCGCCGCTCGCCCGCGCGCTTGGCAACGAGATCGCACCACTTACCCAGCTCGGCCGCTACGGCTGCGACGTCGCCGGCTGGGCCCGCGACTGGTCGGCGCTGTTCGCGCTCGGCTCACCCCCGCAGACCTCCTCCGGCCCGGTCGGACTAGCGCGCGCGGCGGTGTCGCGCAACTCCTCGACCTTGCAGGCGAACACTCCGGAGGCGATCCCGGTGCGCTACTACGGCGCCCCCTGCACCGCGATCCTGGACAAGCTGCCATGAGCCGATTGTCCGAGCCGGCCCGCCACCAGCTGATCGGCATCGTCGTCATGTTGCTAGGCGTGCTGCTGCTGACGGTCGCGTTCAGCGGGCACGTGCCGCTGCTCGCCGGCTCGACCGGCACGATCGTGACGGCTCAGTTCGCTCAGGCCAACGAGATCGACAACTCAACGCCGGTCAGAGTCGACGGCGTCGACGTCGGTAACGTCGTCGCGCTCAAATCGGCGCCGGACAACACGACGAGCGTCGAGATGAGCATCACCGACCCGGGCGTGCGTCTGCACGCCGACGCCGGCGCGCAGATCCGCTGGCGAACTCTGCTCGGCGGATCGATGTACATCGACCTGAACCCCGGATCTGCGAGCGCGCCGCCACTGACCGCGGAGATACCGCTGACGCGCACCGGCAGCCAGGTCGACTGGGACCAGTTCAACGACCAGCTTCCGGGCGTCGCACGCCGGCAGCTGCAACGCGAGCTCAAAGGGCTGAACGGCGCGCTGCAAGCGCCGGTCCGCGAGGGCGACACGATCCACGTCCTCGGGCCGGCGATCGCAACGATCGGACAAAGCGCCGCGGCACTGCGCGGACAGCAGATCGGCGATCTCCCCAACCTCGTGCAGAGAACAGCGGCGACGCTCAAAGCGCTCGGCAGCGACCCCGCCGCCCTCGAGCGGCTCGTCGCCGGCGCCGACAGCACGCTGGCCGTGACCGCCGCACACAACGCCGCACTCGCCCAGACGATCCAGCTCAGCCAGGCGGCGCTCGATGCGACGCTCAGCACCAACCGCACGCTCGACCAGACGCTCACGGCCCTCGACCCACTGGTCGTCAAGCTCGAACCGGGCGCACGGCTCCTGGGCCCGGCGACCGCCGTGCTGGCGCCGCTGCTCACCCGCGCCAACCGCACGCTCACAGACGCCGAACCGCTGCTGCGAGTCGCCCCGGGGGCGCTCGGCGCCCTGCACTACGCCGGCGCGCGGGGGACCCCGCTGATCGCGGGACTTCAGCCGATCACACGCAGGCTGAACGGCAACCTGATCCCGTACCTCACGCGCACCGACCCCGACACGCGACTGAAACTTTACGAGACGATCGGACCGCTGGCGTCAGCGCTGTCCTCGTCACTCAGCGGCTTCGACGCAAACACTCACCTCTACAACTTCAACGTCCAGCTCAGCACCGGCAGCCTCGTGCTCCCGTGCGACACCGGGCCCGGTGGCACCGCCAACCTCGGGAGCTGCCTGACGCAGGTCCCCGCATTCGCGAGGAGCAGACGATGAGCGCCGTCCGCGAGCGGATCTCCGAGCGGCTGACCCGCGAGCGCCTCACGCTCGAGGTCAAGCGCGCTCGCGTCCCGTTCGCCCTGTGGCTCGCCCTGCTCGCCGGTGCGCTGCTGGCGTTCGCGCTGCTGCTGAGCAAGCTGCACCTGCCCGCACCATGGGCCAGCACCTACAGCTTCGAGGTGGCTGCCGCCAACGTGACCGGCGTGGAACCCGGCAACGAGGTGCGGATCGCCGGCGTGCAAGTCGGCCACGTGACAGCCGTCAGCCTGAAGCGCGGCGCTCCACTGCTCAGCGTCACGATCGACCCTGGTTACGCGCCCGTGTATCGCGACGCCCGCATCGAGATCCGACCGAACACCCCGCTGCAGGACATGTACCTCGACATCGTCAGCCGCGGCACCCGCGACGCCGGGGCTGTTCCAGGCGGAGGCGAGCTCACCGCCGCCCAGACCCAGTCGCCAGTCCAGATCGGGCAGGTGATCGACATCTTCGACGCCGCGGTCAGACCACGAGTGACCGCGACGATCGACGCGCTCGGTCAGGGATTGGGCGACCACGGGGCGCAGCTGCGCCAGGCGCTCATCGAGCTCGCCCCGTTCCTTCAGGCGGCACAGCGGCTCGCCCGCGAGACGGCGATCCGCCAGGCGATCACCGCGCGCTTGGTCCACAACTTCGCGCTGCTCAGCGGCGAGCTCGCCGGTCGCACGGGCCAACTGACCGGGCTGGTTCGCGACGGCGCGATCACGATGCAGCGGCTTGCGTCGGTCGAGCAGCCACTCGGAGCGCTGATCGACGAGCTGCCGCCCACGCTCCGCGTGCTGCCGCCGTCGCTCGCCGCCACCAACACAGCCGCTGCGCAACTCGACCCGGCCGCCCGGGCGCTGCTGCCGGTCGCCGGCGCGCTCGCGCCGGCGCTCGCGGCACTCCGGCGAGTCAGCCCGATCGCCCAGACCGCATTGAGTGCCCTTGACCGCCCGCTCCGCGGACTGACCCGGTTGCTGACCAGCGCCCAGCCACTGGCGGATGAGCTCGGACGCTCGTTCGCGCTGCTGCGACCCCAGGCGCCCGAGCTCGACCGCGCGACCGCCAAGATCGTTCCCTGCGAGACAGCCGTGGAGAACTTCTTCCAGTGGACGCTGTCCGTCTCGAAGATGTCCGGGCTGCACGGCGACATGCAACGCGGCGTCGGCCTGCTGAGCCCGCAGACGGCCGCGGGCCTGATCTCCCCGGCGATCAACGGGGACCAGGGGCTTCTCAGCACGGCGCCAACGTGTACCGGGGTGCCACCGGGACCATGACCCAGCGCGGCCCCACCTTCAAGCTCCACATCCTCGGGATCGTGCTATTCACGATCGCGGCCGCCGCGGTGTTCGTCTGGTTCGAGGCACTCTCCGGAGTCGACCTGCTCCCGCACTCCACGTACACGATCCGCGCACAAGTGCCAGACGTCGTCGCGATGAGCAACCACGCCGACGTGCTGGAAGCCGGCGTCAAGGTCGGCACCGTCGACGGGATCGACGAGTCCGGCGGGCTCGCCAAGCTGACGCTCACGCTCGACAAGCAATACGGCCCCGTCTACAAAGACGCGCAGGTCCAGATCCGCGCGAAGACGCTCGCGGGCGAAAACTACGTCGCGCTCGACCCCGGCACCCCCACCGCCGGCGCGCTGCCGGACGGAGCCACGCTCCCCTCGACTGCGCCCGAGGCGACCCAGCTCGACCAGATCCTCTCGACCTTCGACGCCCCCCACCGCCGCGACCTGCAGCGGCTGCTCGACGCGCTCGGTGCCGGGCTCGGCGGGCACGGGCCAGCGCTCAACGGACTGCTCGGCGCCAGCGCCGAGCTCGTCGCCAACGCAGCCCCCGTCACCACTGTGCTTGCCGACGACCGCGCCCAGGTCGCATCGCTCATCGAGGACTTCGGCACCGTCGCGGGATCGCTCGGGCAGCGCGCCGCCGACATCCAGCGGCTCGTCCAAGCCACGCGCACCGCGAGCACCGCGGTCGCCGTCCGCGACGGCGAGGTGCGCGCGACCCTGCGCGTACTGCCCGGCTTCCTCGCGCAGGCCAAGACGACCATCGCCCACCTCGGCGCCTTCTCGCTCACCGCCACGCCCGTCGTGCACGATCTGCGCGTCGCGACCGCCGAATTGATCCCCGCCGTCCACGTGCTCGGCCCGGCCGCCGACGAGACCCGAGCCGTGTTCGCCGACCTGGGCCCATTCGCCGATGTCGCCAGCGCTTTTGCCGCCAAGCTGAAGCGCACGACCCCCGCCGCGACCGCGCTGATGGGGCCACTCGAGGCCGTGCTCCGCCAGGCAAACCCGCTGCTCGCCTACCTTGCCCCCTACGCGCTCGAATTCGGAACCCTGTTCCCATCGATGGAGGCACCCACCCACTTCCGCGACGGCGCCGCCGGCTACGGCAGGGTCGCCGCGATGTTCAGCAACAACCTGATCACCGGCGTATCGCCCGCCGAGGACCAACTCGTGCTCGCGTTGCAAAAGGCCGGACTGCTCACGCCGCTCGCTCTCAAGCAATACAACGCCTACCCCAGGCCGCGAACCGCCGGGCACCCAGTCCCGTACACGGGAACCTACCCACGGATCGAGCCCGACCCCCCATACACGATCAAGCACTGAACGCTGCCGGGCGCACGCACACGCAGGACGTTTGACGAGAGCCGCGTGGGTGCCTGGCTCAAACTACGCGGGTAAGTGCGAAAGCGGACTTGCGCCCCCGGCTCGACATCCGTCCTGGGTAATCGCCGGCGAGCGCGACCACGAACACCTTGACCGCGGCGCGGGCGCCCGCGCAATGCGCCCCGCGCTTAGCGGGTCGCGCACCGAGGACGGCCGAGGTGCTCGTCGCGCTGCACTGGCGCGAGTACTACGACTCGGCCGAGTTCGTCGCCCAGGCGCTCGCCACCAGCATCTTCTACCTCGCTCGGCGACTGGTCGCCCTTACACCACGAGTCCTTCGCCCATCACCAACCCGCACACATTCGAGTCGCTGACCGCGCGACGCCGCGCACAGCAGCCTCGAAACCACTCCTGCGGACACACATCAACCCGATCTCGACAGCGCCGGCCAGTGCCGCCTCCGCTCGGCGCCCGAACGGCCAACGAGACCTCACCAAAGCGAAGAGGACTGCCCAACGTCGCAACTCGCGCCCTCCTCATCGCCAGAAGCGCGCACGCTCCGTATGGGAGACCGATTTGGCAGACCATCACTCGGGGGGCGCTAGCTGAACATCGGGGAGCTGAAACCGCGAACGTGCCGCAGCGGCGTCGCTGCCACGACTGCGGCTCCAGGTCTGACGCAGCGGCGGCCCGACGCTGATGACCGGGGGGGCTATGTTCGGCGGGATCGTGACGACCCCGGCCTGTACCTAGGGTATGTGACCACGCATGCCGCAACGTCTTGGGCCCGGGTCGTCGAGCGCCGCCGTGCGGTCGCCCTGGCGCGCCACTACCGCGAGGCCGAGAGTCTCTCGATCAGCCAGATCGCCGAGCGGCTCGGTCGCTCTCCGGCGACGATCAAGGCCTACTTCTACGACCCGACAGGGGAGAAGGCGCGGGCGGTCAAGGCCCGCTACCAGGGCGTGTGCCGCGGCTGCGGCGCCTACACGCAGCCGCGCAACGGCAAGGGCGACGCGTACGCCTATTGCAAGGCGTGTCACCCGGGCGCGATCGAGCGGCGCTGGTCGCGCGCGCGTGTAACGGACGCGATGCACCACTGGGAAGTCCGCTACGGCCGGCTGCCGACGTCATACGACTGGTCGAGCACGCACGCGCGCCGGCGTGGGGGAGACGCGCTCGCCCGCGTCGCCGAGGGCGAGTGGCCTGCGGCGAGTGTCGTCACACGTCTCTTCGGCAGCTGGGTCGCAGCGCGTGAGGCGGCCTTGTGCGATGGCGTGCGGCGGCCAGCGAGCGGGTTGCTGGCAACGAGCTTGCGGTTGGGCAGCAACTCGGTCTCGCTGCCTAATCCCCGGGAATCCACCGCTATATCCGAGGTTCTGAGAGGAGGTGGAGCGCAACTACAACAACACGATTTGCAGGGCTTTTCCATTTGCTGGGTGGGTTTCGCCCATAATTCGGGTCGGTGAGGTCCCCGGTTCAAATCCGGGCGCCCCGATTTCAACGAAGCTCGATTTTCGACGCGGAAGCACTTGGCCCGGCTCACCCGCGCCTGGACCTCGTCCCGCTTCCGGGGGAGCTTGCAGACGAGCCTGCAGCGGTGTTCGAAGCGGCAGCAGTCGCGGGCGACGAGGCCCGCACGCGGCAGCCCCGACCACCAGCACAGCGAGCGCGGGTGAGCATTCGACGGCCTGGCAGATGAAACGCAGATCTGAACCTGAAACCTCCGGTTCGGGTAGCTAGTGCGCGCCTGGGCCGGCCACGCCGGTGAGGTGAAGGACGACTAACGCGCTCACCAGCACCACGAACCCGACCACGAGCCACACCGCCGTGCGCGACCGGCGCGGACTTTCCGGCTCGGGGTCGCTCTGGGACAGCGATCCCGGTCGTTGTTGCTCGCGGTGCTCCTGCGGTGGCCGGTGGCCGGGGGAATGCCCAAGAGGGTTGGGACGGTGTGGGGTTTGGTGCATCGGCATCCTCCTGGTGGTGGTTAGGCGACGTCGCGTCGGTTCGTGAGGACGGCTCCTCCGACCGCGGCGATGGCGGCGTAGACGAGGAGCAGCAGCACGGCGATCCCGGGGGCGGCGAGCTTTGCCACCGACTGTGTCTGGGCCGCGCCGGCGATCGCGCCGGCCGCCGCGCCTGGCGCGAACTTGCCCGCGGAGGGGACGTTGCCGATCAGGGTCGTCTCGATCAATATGAACCAGATCGTCAGAGCCGCGACGGCCCCTACTTGGTTGCGAATGGCGGTGCCGACGCCGAGCCCGATCGCCGCACAGAACGCTCCGGCCAGCGCCCCACCCGCGAGCAGCTGCACGTAGTCGCCCGCCGACAGCTGGATCGGGATACCGCGGATCGCGAGCCCGGTCGCCTCGATTCCGGCGGCCAGCGCTTCGGCCAGCAGTCCGACCCCGATGCCAACCAGCGCGCTGGACAGGAGCTTCGCGGCGATCACCCGCTCGCGGCGGGGGGTGACCAGAAACGTGGGGCGGACCGTCCCGTGACGGATCTCTGCGGTGATCGACATCGCTCCGAGCAGCGCGGCGAACAAAGCGCCGACGGTCGTGCCCCAGCCGACCACCTTCAGCTGACCATCGGTCCCCGAGATGTGCGTCAACGAGAGGCTGGCGACGTGCAGCACGACCAACAGCAGGATCAGCCCCACCATCGAGAGCAGGAGCACGAGAGTCGCGCGGGTGGTGCGCAGCTTGAGTAGCTCGGCTCTGACGAGACGGCCCATCACAGCGCCCCGGTCAATTCCAGATACGCGGTCTCCAGCGAGCGTGCGCCATCCCTGAGCTCGTCGAGCTCGAGCACACCCGCGAGGCGCCCGCCCGAGATCACCAGCGCCCGCTGCACCGTTTGCGCGACCTCCGCCAGCACGTGGCTTGAGATCAAGACCGTCCTGCCGCCCGCCGCGAAACTGTGCAGGAACCCGCGCAGCCAGTGCACCCCGGCCGGGTCAAGCCCGTTCGCCGGCTCATCGAGCAACAGCAGCTCGGGGTCGCCGAGCAGCGCGGCCGCCAGCCCGAGCCGCTGGCGCATCCCCAGCGAGTAGGTGCTGACCGGCCGGTTCGCGGCGCGGTCAAGCTCCACCAGCGACAGGAGCTCCTCGACCCGCCCATACGCGAGGCCGGCCGCGAGCGCCAGCACGCGCAGGTGGTTTCGGCCCGAGCGGCCAGGATCGAAGTCGCCAGACTCGAGCACCGTTCCCACCCGCTGCACCGGGTGCTCGAGCTCTCGATAGCGGCGGCCGAACACGAGCGCCTCCCCCGCGGTCGGCTCGGCCAGCCCCAGCAGGACCCTGAGCGTCGTGGTCTTGCCCGCTCCGTTCGGCCCGAGAAACCCGGTGATCGTCCCCGGTTCGAGCGAGAACGTGAGCTCCTCGACAGCCGCCACCTCGCCGTAGCGCTTGCTTAGTCCACGCACCGTGACTACCGGCTGCGCTGAGGAACCGGCCGCGTCGGCCGCGAGGGCGGTGGCGAGCGGGGCGGGATCCTGGTCGGGCATGACGGTCGATGCTGTCCCACAAGCGCCGGCCGCACATCAGCCTGGCGAGGTATTCGATCTACCTCTGCAGAGGTATGCGGGCAGCCCGAGCCGGCGCTAGATTCGCCACACGGTGCGCCCACGCCACGAAGCCTTGATTGATGCCGCCGTGCCGGTGGTGGTTGGCGCTGCGATCCTCGGAACCGAGCTTGTGCACGGCGGCCACAGCGCCAGGGCATCGCCCATTCTGCTCGGGCTCGCCGCCGCGGCCAGCCTGTTCGCGCGCCATCGCTGGCCAGGGTGGACGCTTGCTTGCTCGGGGGCGCTCGGGGCGGTGCTCGTCCACGTGGATCACTCCGTCGGGGCCGTCGCGATCCTCGCCCCCGCCGTCGCGCTGTACACGCTCGCGCTGAGCCGCGGCCGCCGCGCGCAGGTCATCGGCGGCCTCGTGGCGGTCGCGGCGGTGCTGGTTGCCGATCTGGAGCACTCCGGCCAGCCGGGGCTTGCGCAGACCGCCGGGCACGTGCTCCTGGTCGCTATACCCCTGCTCGCCGCCGAGGCGATCCGCAACCATCGCGCCAACCTTCGACTACTGACCGAGCGCCTGGAGCTGGCGGAGCACGCCCGCGAGCAAGAGGCAGCGCGGCGTGTCGAGCAGGAGCGGATGCGGATCGCGAGAGAGCTGCACGACGTCGTCGCGCACACCCTGACCGAGATCAATGTCCAAGCCGCCGCCGCCGCCGAGCGCACTCAACCTCGTGAGCCGCACGCGGCGCTGGAACGGATCGAGCGCGCGAGCCACGACGCGATGCGCGAGCTGCGCGCGATTCTCGGCGTACTCCGAGACGAGAACGGCGCCGACCCGCCGCGGGCCCCGGCCCCCGGGATCAGCGACCTCGCCCAGCTGACCGATCGCGCCCGCGCCGCCGGCCTGGACATCCAGGTGGACGTCAGTGGCGAGCAGCCCGCCCACCTGTCCGACGCGGCCTCGCTGGCGGCCTACCGGATCGTGCAGGAATCGCTCACCAACGCTCGCCGCCACGCCCCCGGAGCGCCGGTCCGCATCGAGTTGCGCTTCAACCACGACGAGCTGTCGGTCGCGATCGAGACCGAGCCGGGCGCTGGCTCGAACGGCAACGACGCTGGTCCAGGGGTCGGGATCACCGGCCTACGCGAACGCGCCGCGGCGATCGGAGGCACGCTCAAAGCCGGCCCCACCCCCAACGGATTTATGGTGCAGGCCAGGCTTCCCTACCAGCCGGCCGGATGATCCGGGTGCTCGTCGCGGACGACCAAGCGGCCGTCCGCGACGGATTTGCTGCGCTGATCGACGCCCAGGAAAACATGCTGACCGCCGGGCAAGCTCCCAACGGGCGCGACGCAGTCGACCTCGCCCGCCGCACCTTCCCGCACGTCGTGCTGATGGACATCCGCATGCCCGTGCTCGACGGGATCGAGGCGACCAGGCTCATCTGCCAAGACCCAACCCTCGAGCGCACCCGCGTGCTCGTGCTCACCACGTTCGACCTCGACGAGTACGTCTACAAGGCGCTCCGCTCTGGCGCGTCGGGGTTCCTGCTCAAAGACACCCCGCGCGGGGAGCTGCTGCACGCGATCGAAGTGATCGCCCAAGGAGACGCGCTCATCTCACCCCCGATCACGCGCCGGCTGATCGCCGAGTTCGCCGCCCGCCGCGACCCCCAAACGGAGCCTCCGCCAGCAGCGCTCACCGAGCTGACCGACCGCGAACACGACATCCTCCTGCTCGTCGCGCAGGGGCTGAGCAACGACGAGATCGCCGGCCGACTCGTGATCAGCCCGCACACCGCCAAAACCCACGTGCGCAACATCCTGCGCAAGCTCGACTGCCGCGACCGCGCCGGCCTCGTCGCGCTCGCCTACGAAACTGGGCTGATCACCCCCGGCGATACCCACCACACCGACACCCCGGCATGAGCGAACGCGGTGCGCATCTGCTCGAAGCCGCCAACCGGCAGAGCGCTGAGACGCCCGAACCGCTCTCGACCCAAGACGAGCAAGCGATACGGGCTGCCATGCCCAGGGCGGGAGAAACTCGCCGACAGCACGATCGGTGCGTCCGCTGCAAACCGCGCGCGTGTATCTGGAGCGTGTCCGGCTCGACATGATCGGGCTTGGCGACGGTATTCGCTACGGCATCGAGTTGATCGACGATTTCGGGTGGTCGCGAGCGATCTTGTTCTCCCAGACCGGGCCAGCAGCACGACCTTGTTGCGCCGGCGCGGAGCCGGCCGGGTAGCAAGCTTGGCGGCGTCCCTGGTGTATGTCCCGGCAGAGGCCGATGCAACTCGTGGTCAGTCCGGTTGGCGCTGCTGCGCGGGGCCGGATTGCGGAGCGCTTGGCAGCTTCCCGATCGCGTGGATGGCGTCGAGCACTTCTTTGATGCCGCCTGCGGTGTGGACGTCGAGGCGGTCAAGGATCGTCTCGGTGTCGGCGAACTCCTTCGCGGCGCGCGCGTCCGAGGCGGCGGATTGCACGGACTGGCCGACCATGATGATCGACAGCAGCACGAGCTGCAGGAACGTCTGCGCGACCCATGCGACGATCACGATCACCTGCCCGGAGTTGATCGCGGCCGGCAGCGAGATCAAGGCGATCACGGCGAACACGTACGCGCACGCCATCGTGCCCACGCTGCGCGTGATCAGGAGCGCGACCTTGGCGTTGAAGCCCTCGACCTCGGCGAGCGCCTTCTTGATTTCCTTTGGATCAAACCGCACGACATGTGGCAAGTGTTCGCGGGCCTTGACGGGTGCACTCATCTGACAGCCTCCAATCGGGAGCAACACGGCAGCGGCGATGCGAAGGCTATGGTCCGGTGCGGCGACACCGCGCTTGCCACACCACGAAGCAAAGCCGCCCTTATAGCTCGATTCGCTCGCCGATGCTGAGGGTGCGGTGCTCGGGAAGCCTGAAGTACTCGACCGGGTCGGCCGCGTTGTGGGCCAGGATGAGGAACAGGTTCTTTCGCCATCTGCTCAGGCCCGGCGTGTCGGATCGAACGATCGTGATCTGCGAGAGAAAGAAGGACGCGGTGTCGATATCGCAGGTCCCCTCTAGCAGGCCGAGGCGGTTCGCCAGTTGCAGTGTTGCGGGGACGTCGGTGTCGTCCTGGAAGCCGAACCGGGCGGTGAGGCGGGTGATGCCGTCGCCGCCGTCGCCGAGGTCGTCGGATATGAGCCGGTCGGAGTCGGCGATGTGGGGGACGCGCTCGGTCTTGATCGAGACGATCACGACGTTTTTGTGCAGCACGTGGTTGTGCTCAACGTTCGCGCGCAGGGCGAGCGGCGTCGTCTTGAAGTTGGAGTTGAGGAACACGGCGGTGCCGGGGACGCGCACGACGGGAAAATCTCGCGCGTCGAGGTGCTTGACGAAGTCGCGCAGTGGCCCCTCCTCGCGGCTGCGATTGGCGCTCACGATCATGCGTCCCTTCCGCCATGTGACAAGTACCACGAACGCGATCAGGGCGATCACGAGCGGCACCCAGCCGCCATGGACGACCTTGGTCAGGTTCGCCGCGAAGAACGCAAGCTCGATCCCGAGGAACACGATCGCGCCGAGCGCGATCAGCCGCCTCGGCTGGTGCCACAGCAACCGAGCGACCGCGAGAAACAGGACCGTATTGAGCATGAACGTCCCGGTGACCGCGACCCCGTAGGCCGAGGCGAGCGCGGTGGAGGACCCGAAGCCGACAACGAGCAGGACCACGGCGGCGAACAGGCCGCGGTTGATCGCGGGCACATAGACCTGCCCGATCCGGCGCTGTGAGGTCTGGCGGATGCTCATCCGAGGCAGGAACCCGAGCTGCGTGGCCTGGCGCGTGACGCTGAACGCGCCAGAGATGACCGACTGCGAAGCGATTACCGTCGCCACGGTCGCGAGCACCACCAGCGGCACCTGCGCCCATGCCGGTACAAGCAAGAAGAACGGATTCGCCACCGCCCTGGGCGAGCGCAGGACCAGCGAGCCCTGAGCAAGGTAGTTGAGCGTCAGTGCGGGGAACACGAGAAAAAACCAGGCCCGGCGGATTGGCGCGCGGCCGAAATGCCCCATGTCCGCGTACAGCGCCTCCGCGCCGGTCACCGCCAGCACCACCGCGGCGAGCGCGATGAACGCCACCGCACCGTGATCAAAGAAGAACTCGGCCCCGTAAACCGGAGACAAACCCCTGATCACCCCGGGATGTTTTGCGATCTCGCTCACGCCGAGCACCGCAAGGACGCCGAACCAAACGGACATCACCGGGCCGAAGAGACTGCCCACGCGCTGCGTGCCGAACCGCTGGATCGCGAACAGCAGTGTGATCACGGCCACGGTGATGGGCAACACCAGCGAGCCGAGGCTGGGCGCCGCGACCTTGACCCCCTCGACCGCTGAGAGCACCGAGATCGCCGGCGTGATCATCCCGTCGCCGTAGAACAGCGAAGCGCCGAGGATGCCCAGCATCACCAGGACCACCTTGGCTCGGGCGCTCCGCAGCCTCAGTCCCTCCACCAGCGCTGTGAGCGCCATGATGCCCCCCTCGCCATGGTTGTCGGCGCGCATGATGAACATCACGTACTTGACCGAGACGACCATCGTGATCGACCAGAACACGAGCGAGATCACCCCATACACCTCGCTGGGCGTTGCGTGGACCGCGTGGCGGTTGGCGGTAAACACCGTCTGCAGGGCATACAGCGGACTCGTGCCGATGTCGCCGAACACCACCCCGAGCGCACCCAGCGTGAGCCCGACCATCCCCCCCTTTGCCGCAGATGCAGAGATCGAGCGACCGACGAGCGGTTCTGGAGGATCCGCTCGCAGCGGCGCGGGGGTGGAGAGTATGCGCGCCTGAGAGGGCTCGGGGTTGTCACCACCGAGCCCAAGCCGCGCACGATTCATATACGGGCTGGCTATTGAAGTCCGACCAGGCGCCGGCGCACCCGGGCGAAACGCTTGTTCGCGGCTCGTCCCAGCGGACGGCTGGGAATCTCGAGCGCACCGGCATCGAGCGGCTCCGGCGAGGTCACGGTGGGGTCGAGCGCGCGCGCGGCGCCAGCGGCCAGCACGTGCCATTCATGGACGCTCTGCGCTGCCGGGTGACCCCAGGTTCGCGCCTCTAGCAGCCACTCCCCCTCGACCACGCCCCGCTTCAAGAACAAGCCAGAGTAGTGGTCAAGCCGCGCGAAGCCTGGCGTATCGTGGCGCCGAGCGGCGTGGTGGCGCGAACGGCTCGTCGATTGAACGCGGGTTGAAAGGTCCAACATCCGCGCGAGCAGCGCGAGATCGTAGTCGCTCATAACGCTGGCAAACGGGACGTCGAACAGCACATTGCCGAGCTGGCGGACCTGAGATGGGGCGAGAGGCGGAGGTTCGTTGCAAGGCGGCGTTCGGCGCGCCGCGGGAATGCCCGAGTCGCGGTGGTCCTTCGGCGCTGCACGTTTGGTCGTGATGCTCATCTGTGGCATTTTTCGCTGGCTGTCGTCAGGATCCTCAGCTGTTACGGGGCCTGCGGATCAGTTCGCTGTCGGCGCGGGTGATCAGCCCGCCGGCAGTCTCGTGATCGCGCAGCTGCGCAAAGCCGCTCCGGATCGTCCCTGGGCTTGATGCGCGGTTGAGCGCAGCGGCGACCGAATCAAAGCGGTCCCGGGCGGCCTCCAATGTCAGGTTGGACATCACGCAGAGAAACTCATCGCCGCCGAGGCGGATGATCAGGTCGTAGGGACGAACGTGCGCCTTGACGTGGGCGACGACGTGCTTGAGCAGGGCGTCGCCGGCCGCGTGTCCCCGGAGATCGTTCATTGCTTTGAGGCCGACGACGTCGATGTAGGCGACAACGAGTGGGCTGTTAGTGCGCCTGGCGCGGGCCAGCTCGTGATCGAGCTCACGGAGCCCGGCCGCTCGCGTGCGGGCGCCGGTCAGGGCGTCGACCGCGGCTCGCTCTAGTTCGATCGCCAGCGCCTCGCGGTCACTTCGGGCTTGCTGGCGCTCCCGGGCCGCCTGTTGGCGGTCCCAGGCGGCTGCTTGGCGATCCTCGGCTGCGAGCAGGCGGTAGCTGGCTGCTTGCGCGCGGTGGTTGGCGGCGCGCTTGCGCTGCTCGGCGGCGCGGGCCACGAGCTCGACCCCGGTGAGTGCCCGTGTGCCCTCCTGCTGCTCGGCCGCGGCTTCGAGCTGGGCCATCGCCACGTCCCGGGCGTCCGCGGCCTGGTCGCGCGCGAGAGCCGCAAGATCTCGGAGGTGCGCGACCGCGTCTCGCTGCTCGGCGATCTGCAGGCGCTCCTGCGCGGTCTGTTCGCGCTGCCGGGTGGAGCGCTGGCGGATGCCCCGGCTGAACTCGTGAGCTGCCCGATTGACGCCGGATGCGAGATCGTGGTCGCTGGCGGCCTGATCGCTGTCGGATGCGGCCTGGTCGCGCTCCGCGCTCGTCTGATCGCTCTCAGAGGCGCTGTGATCGGCGTCTGAGAGCGTCTGGTCGGTCTCGCTGGCGGTCTGGTCATCCTCGGCGAGCGACGGCTCATCATGGCTTGCAAGGCTTACGCGCCGCGCTCGCCCCCGGCGTGATCCGTTTGCCTCGCCACCGGAGGGGCCGCCCTCGCCCTGTCCTAGAGGGCGGTCCTCGCGCTCGGGAGGTTCTACGGGCATGTCAGCGAACCTCGCGTTGTGTATGCCCGGGTTCTGCCGGACGCCAGAGGGTCCGCAGTCCCGTGGTCCTTCCGCGCTTCGCCGTCGCCTCGTGTCTTGCACGTGAGCTGGCACGGGCCTGGGCGAAGCTCACCATCCGACCGCTCTCCGGGTCATAGAGCTTGAGTCTCAGGGCCCGCAGGCCGTCCGTTAGGGAGAGCGTGGGTACGTCGTGGAAGATCGGGTTCTCGTCGTGAGCCCGTTGGAGGTTGTAGTTCGGGATCCGGGCGCTCAGGTGGTGGACATGGTGAAGCCCGATATTGCCTGAGAAGAACTGGAGCACCTTCGGGAGCTTCAGATATGAACTGCCGCGCAGCGCGGCATCGGCATAGCTCCAGCGCCCCGAGCTCTCCCAGTAGACGTCCTCGAACTGGTGCTGTACGTAGAACAGCCAGATCCCGGCCGCACCTGCCAGCATGATCGTCGGGACCTGCACCAGCAGGTAATCCCGCCAGCCCATCAGCCAGCAGAGTCCGCCGACCAGCGCGATGAGTGCAACGTTCGTCGCGATCACGCTGCGCTTGATGCTCGGCCGGGCTGAGCGCGCCACGATCCGGGGTTGCACGACCAGGGCGAAGATCGGCCCGAGCCCGAACATCACCAATGGATTGCGAAAAAGCCGATAAGCCAGGCGGCCCCGCCACCGCCGGCACTCGTACTCGGCCACAGTCAGCGTCAGAACGTCTCCGACGCCGCGACGGTCCAGGTCTCCGGCCGTGGCGTGATGTACCGCGTGGTGGCGCTTCCAGCACTCAAAGGGCGTGAACAGGAGCAGGCCCAGTGAGGCGCCTAGCCACCTGTTCGCTCGTCGGGAGGCCAGGAACGATCCGTGCGCGCAGTCGTGAAAAACGATGTAGGTGCGGACCAGGAAGCCACCAGCTGGGACCGAAAGCGCGAGCGTGAGCAGGTATGAGATCCGCAGCGAGAGGGCCATTACCACGAACAGCGCCAGGTAGGGCACGGCCGACGTCAGCAGACAGCCCAGACTGCGCCGGCGATCCGCCCGGGTGTATGGCTCAAGCGCGTCCCGCCAGAAAGCAGAGCCGGTGCCGGGTGCCCTCCGCTCAGCCGAGGACTCAGCATGACCGTTCATGCCGGCGAGAGGACTGGGGCGCCGGCCGAGCGCGCCTCGTCAGCAGGTGTTTGCTTCGCCCCAGTGCTGATGACGGGCCTCGATCGGCCGGCCGGCGTGCGTGGGAGAGCATCCCAGAAGGCGCCGCAGCGCCAGCACGAGTCCTCCTGGCAAGCCATCGGCGCAGCACAGCTGCGACACAGACGTGGAAAACGACGACCCCACACGGCTGAGCGCGCTGGGTTCACGAGATGCGGGCTGACGGACATGGCTCCTGACGTGTCTCAGATTCGCGATGACCACGAGGTCTCGCGCACGCCGGCCAAGTCGCTAGAGCCGGAACTGCACTGGCCCGCCGAACGGTTGAGGCGAAGCTCCCCTAATAGTACCCCTCGTGCAACGTGTCCACACTTTTTAGAATCGGCGCATGCAGCCGCTCACTGATGGAGTGGACCATCTACGGGTTCTGATTGCCAATGAGCGCAAGGACCGGCTCGCGCTCGTCGCCCCCATCGTCGCCTCCCTGGGCCACGAGGTCATCGCCCGCGAGATCAACGTCGAGGACGTTGGACCGGTGACTGCTCGCGAACGTCCCGACGTCGCTCTGGTCGGACTGGGAGAGAGCTCCAAGCATGCACTGGATCTGATCGACCGGATCGTCCGCGAGGCCGCCTGTCCCGTGATCGTCCTGCTGCATTCCCCCGATCCCGCATTCGTCAAAGAGGCCTCAAAGCGAGGCGTGTTCGCTCACATCTCAGATATTGACGTCGAGGACTGGCAGAGCTCGATCGACATCGTTCTGCGGCGATTCACCGAATACCACGATCTAAAGGGCGCGTTCGGTCGTCGAGCGCTGATCGAACGGGCCAAGGGAATCCTCATGGAGCGCCACTCGGTCGGCGAGGACAAAGCGTTCGAGATGCTCCGGGAGCGCTCGCGTGCCGACAACCGCAAGCTGATCGACCTCGCAACCGCCGTCGTCGACGGCCACCAACTGCTGCCAAAAAGACCCGGCGAGGCTCGAGGGGCGTAACGCGCAACGGTCCTACCCGCAGCGCGAGGCTCGCCCGGCACGATCGGAATCGGCGCGCCGGCGATCGTCGGAGGCGTCATCGCGTTCGCCCCCGTCATCGCCGGCGGGGCGTTCATGCCCGCTCCGATCCGAGCCCATCGGGAGCACGCCAGCTGGCGCTCGCCGGGCCGGTGCCAACGCGGGAGTTGCGCCGAGTGTTTGGATTGCCCCCACGAACGCTGCAATCGGAGTACTGTCGGTAAGTGGCTGGCCCTGCGGTCAGGATTCTCAGCCCAAGCCGGAATGCCACCGACGGCGCCATCCGCGCCACGAGGCGATAGGCGGGGGCTACTGCTTCTGACTGCGGGGCCGGTGCCGGAGTTCTAAGGCGTTGGCCCACCCGCCGGTGGACGCGTCTCAATCCGACCGAACGTGCTGGGGCCTCGCCCCTCTCCTCCGCGCGATCGCAACAGAGGGACTGGAAGGCCTCGAGGCCATGACGCGAACGCAAGACAATCAGGCGACACGCAGGCGAGACGAGCATGCTCGCGATCTCGGATCGCGCGCATTCGACCGGGCGATCCATGCCCGGCGACGCCTCGGCGCGCCGCAGACGAACCGCAGCACAACGCAACGAGACCGGCCCGACCCCAACCCCAGCTACGCGTACCTAGCGCAATCGCACGACTAGACAGGCCACTGCCCGATGCCCACTTTCAGCCGCAAAGGAGTGCAGATGCCCAGAGTCCAGGTCTTGACCGAAGTGCCGGGACGTGCCCATGAGGTGATGCTGGCCGAGCACGTGCTCTCGGAGATGTTCGCCAACGAGCATTACGCTGACCAGCTCGTCGAGCGCATGGGCTGGGCGCTCGTTGAGGCCGAGGCGCAGGAGCAGGCGATTCGGGCCTGACCGACCGGGGCCCGGGGAGAGCGCCCCGGCCTCGCGGTCATCGGAGCGGTGAGGCGCACCGTCGGTTTGGCGGGGTGCCGGCTCAAATCGTCACCTGGGTTGCGGGAGCGGCGTCGGTCTGGCGGCTTGGCGGCGGATGTCCTTGAGGGAGATGCGCTCGCCGAGCAGCGCGGGTACGCCCAGCAGGACGGCGGTGGAGATTTCGATGGCTTGGAGGAGGATGCCGTAGGCCAGTGCGTGGCCGGCGTCGATGCCGTAGGCGGCTAGGACGGCGATCGTGGCGGCTTGGAAGATGCCGATGTTGGACGGGGTGACGGGCACTAGCGCGGTGAGGTTGACGGCCAGCAGGACGGCTGCGGCGGCCGCGAGACCGGCCTTGCCCTGGAGGTTGAGGGCGTGGAGGACCGCGTAGGCGGCAAGTGTCTGGACCGCCCACGCTGCGAGCTGTGCGACGATCGCCGCGGTCCCGAGCCGCGCTTGGGTGAACACGCGCAGGCCACGGCGCACCTGGATGATCTGGTCGCTTACCCAGCGCACGATGCGGCTGAGGTGGACGTGGTGGGAGCGCCTCGCGCGGGCGAGCAGCATGGGGCTCGTCACGATCAGGACAACTGCCGCGACCGGCACGATCGCCGCAGCAATGAGCGCGGTGGCGTGACCACGGATCAGTGCCATGCTGGCGATCGTGATCGCGGCCAGGATCGCGAGCGCGAGCAGGTTGATCAGGGTCTGGGCGAACACGGTCCCGATGATGAGCGGAAAGCGCCGCGCGCTGTCGCCGGCGCGGCGGGCGATCAGGTAGGCCTTGGCGGGCTCACCGAAACGGCCGGGAATGAGCGCCGATACGAGCACGCCGATCATCGTGGCGCGCACCACGACCGGCGCCCCGAGCCTCACATCCGGCAGCGCTGCGCGCAGCACTGCCTGCCAGGACACGGCGCGCAGGAACATCGAGACCGAGTTCAGCGCGAGCGCCACCACTAGCCACCAGGGGTGCACGCTGCTCAGCGCCTTGCCGATCCCGGAAAACCCGATGCCCGACAGCGCGAGCGCGATCAAGCCGGCCAGAACGAGCGATCCGAGCGCTGCGGCGCCACGCCGAGCGAGCCGCGAGCGCCGCAGACGGACTGTCCGGCTGAGCTCGACGCGATGCACAGATGGCCGACCGACCGGCGGCGAGCGTCGTGTCGCTTGTGCGTGTTGTGGCGATTGCATTTCGCGGCGTCGCAGTCCCTAGGTCGTGGCTTGATCCAGTGTCGCGAGCGCGATTGCGGCGGGGGTGCCGGCCGGGCTCGGTGCGCCAGCGCGGAGGCGTCCGGGCAGCAGCGCGGCGCCGAGAATGACCAGGAAGAAGGCGGCCATTCGCTCGGCGATCTGCGCCGGGGTGTGGCCGATCGGGTCATGGAACACGAGGACGCCACCGACCAGCGCGATGATGTTGCCGGTCAGCGAGGTGAACATGATCACCGGGATCGCGGGACCGAGCTGCAGGCTGCGCGCAGAGGCATAGAACGCGACCACCATCGCGATCAGTGCCGACAGCGTCCAGGGATTGACGAGTAGCAGCAAGTGGCTTAGCGCGGGGTGGACGAGATGTTTGATGGCGACGTCGGAAACGCCGAACAGCCCGCCGGCGGCCGTGCCGAGGATGATGCCCTTGCGCAGATGCAGAGGCTCGAGGCGGCTCGACACCGCGACGAGGATCCCGCTGAAGGCGACCACGGTGCCCTCGACGGCGATCAGCGCAGCCGCCGAGGCGTGCTCGCGGACGGCGGGCCCCGTGGTGAGCCCGAGGACTGTCAGTCCGACCGCCGTGACCACTAGGCCGATCCATTGCTGGCGGCCGAGGTGAAAGCCGAAGAACCGCTCGGCGACGATCGCCAGGAACACCAGCCCGCCGGAGATCACGGCCTGCACGGTGGACAGCGATGCCAGCGACAGCGCGCCGACATGTAACAGCCACGCACCAAGCGCAACTAGCCAGCCGACCGTCCACCACTTGGAGCCAAACAGGCCGATCGCGCTAGCGACCGGGTGGCGTGCGCGCACGACTGGCGCTGCGACGGCGCCGCGCTGTTTGAGGAGCACCGCGACACTGCCCGCCAGCGCGCACCCGACCGCCAGCAACAGCCCGGAAATCACGCGCTCGTTCCCGTGGGATCGACCCGCGGCCCGTTCGCGTGGGTCGCGGTCAGGATCTCGAGCAGCTCCCCGACGTTCTGCTCGCGTGCGATCGGGTCAGGAAGCGGCAAGTGGACGGTGATCGCGTAGTGGTTGCGGCGCCCGTTTCGCTGGCGAGTGATGTAGTCGGCGGCGGCCAGCTCGGTGACGATGCGATGCGCGGCCCGTTCGGTGATCCCGATGTGCTCGCCGATGTCGCGCAGGCGCACGCCGGGGTCGTGTGCGATGCAGACCAGCACCCGGGCGTGGTTGGTCAGAAACGTCCAGTTCGGTGCGCTGCTCTCAGGCATCCACATAGTCTAACATTTCTAGACTAGTTTTTCATGCTATACTCATCAGGTATTGACGAGAGGACCGAAGATCCGCTCGCACAACTTCGAGGAGGTCCTCACGATGCTCACCAAAACACAAAGCCCCCCGGTCCGCTCGGCCGCGCCAGGAGTGATTCCCGAAACGATCACAGGCCCGGAGAGCGGCCAGCTACCGATGGAGGCGCCGAACACCGCTCGTGCTCGGGAAGCCGCCGGGACTGGGATCGGCGGCGAGACACGGGTGGAGCACTTTCGCCGCAAGGCCCATCGCGGCCGACTGCACGGCTACGCGATAGTGGCCGTCGCGCTGGTCGCTTACGTGATCGCGCTCGCGGCGTCGAACACCGCGCACGTGAAGGTCAACTGGGTGTTCGGCAGCTCGCACGTCGCGCTCGTGTGGCTCGTGCTGATCGCCGCGATCCTCGGCTGGCTGCTCGGGCTCGTGGCCAGCGCAAGGTTCCACTGGCGCACCCGCGCGCCGGGAAGCCATGGTTCCCGGTCATGACCCGCCCTGCGAAAGCAACGCACGATGTTGCGGAAAACGGGACGGCCCGGACGGCTGCAAGGGCTCTGCCCAAGCCAGCGGCGATGAAGTTCGTCGTCTTTGAGGACAACGCCGGCGGCTACCACTGGACGATCGTCACCGCCACAGGCGAGACGCTCGTGCAGTCGGCCAGCTTCGCCTCCTACGAAGAGGCCAAGCAAGCCGCTCGCGTCGTGCACGGCGGTGCCCCGTCGGCCTCGCTCGAACCGCTTGCGCGCGACGTCCCACCGGTCGAACTCGTCGCCGGCGGCACGCCGCGGACCGCGCGAGACGATCTCGACGCGGAGCGCTGGCTGGACGAAGGCGGCAGCTTCAGTAGCCAGGCAGTGAGACGATGACCAGCGGGACCGTGATCGCCCCCCTCGAGCGCGTCGCACCCGCCGCCCCGCCCACCTCGAGCGAGCGGCAACTCGAACCAGCGCGCGCGTGGCCGACGCCCAAGCACGACGGCGTCGCAGCAACCCGCGTCCCGGCCGCGACCCACAGACAACGCTCGGGACCACGTGCGCTCCGGGCGATGACACCCGATAGGAGATAGCCATGGCCTTCACTTTCCGAAAGCACAAGGTCCGCGAGGCGGAGTCACCTGAGCATTCCGGAGGTTGGTACGCAGACCCATACGGGGCTGGAGCGCGTCGCTGGTTTGACACCATCAAGGGGTGGTCGAAACGCGTTGAGGGAGCGGGGCAAGCGCCGGACAAAACGGGATTGGCGCGCATAGATGAAGCTGCGGTGACCGCTGACGACGCGCCGCGACCCGTGGATGAACATGGCACGGCCGTGCCGCTATCAAGGCCGGTTGACCCCAAGCACATGGCAGACGCGCGACCCGTTCGTTGAGGGACACGCGCCGTCGCGAGGCGCTCCGCCTGGCGGACGTCGCGGATCTTCTCGGAAACCCCGTGAACCGGCAGGGTGCCCGTCGCACGGTGCGTTACACTGTAGGACATGGCTGCTGCGCGACAGTTCTCCGCTCGGTTTGACGCGGATGTGGCGGATCGCCTGGAGCGGCGGGGGGCTCGGTCAGGCCTCAACAAGTCGCGCCTTGCTGAGCGGTACATCGATGAAGGGATGCGCATGGAGGACCATCCCGGGATCGTGTTCCGCGACGGGCCGACCGGCAGACGTGCCGGCCTGGCCGCGGGCCCCGATGTCTGGGAGGTCATCAGCGCGCTGCGCTTGACTGCGCTCGAGGATGAGGCGGCAATCCAAGCGACGGCTGAGTGGGCCGGTCTGACGGTTCGACAGGTGCGAGATGCGGTCGGCTATTACAGCGCGTATCCGGCGGAGATTGAGGAACGAATTCGCTCGAACACGGAGGAGGCGGACGCGGCGGAGCGGCGCTGGCGTGAGCAGAGTCGCACGAGGTGAAGCTTCTGCTCGACGAGATGATCTCGGCGGTCGTGGCCGAGCGGCTGCGGGCGCGTGGCCATGACGTCGAAGCGGTCTGTGAGCGTCGAGAGCTTCGCGGGCTTACCGACGAAGACGTCTTCGAGTACGCCCAGACCCAAGAGCGGGCGCTCGTGACCTACAACCGAGACGATTACCTCGAGCTCGATCGCCGCTTTCGCAGCCAGGATCGCCGGCACAACGGGCTCGTGATTCTCAACCCGAGCCGGTTCCCCCAAGGCAGCGGCTCGATCGGGCCCCTCGTCAGCTCGCTCGATCAGCTGATGGGTGCCGGTGCGCCGTACGAGAGCTTCATCCACTGGCTTCAATGAGATAACGCGTCAGGCGATTCAGGCAGTAAGGCGATCTCCCTGCCGAAAACCGTTAATCCACCGCAAATCCGCAGATCTGCCGCAAGAGGACGGAGGACCGAAGCAGTGTGTTTGCACGCATTTTCTGCTTGAGAAGAAGTTTCGCCCGTCTTTCGGGGACCTGAGGTCCCCGGTTCAAATCCGGGCGGCCCCGATGTTCAGCCCGCCGGCGTGGGCTGGGTGCGCCTCCGCACGTGTGACCGTCATGCCTGCTTGTCCTCTACAGAATCGCGGTTGCGTCGACCTCGATCATCATGCCGGGAAGCGCGAGCGATGCCACGCCAATCGCGGTCGAGGCTGGTTGTGGGCCTTCGATGTATTCGGCCTTGACGCGCCCGTAGTCGAAAAGAAGAGTGGTGTCGGTGATGTACACAACGAGCTTGACGATGGACTCAAGCCCCGCGCCTGCCTCCGCGAGGACGGTCCGGAGGTTCTCGAAAACCTGGCGAGTTTGGGCCCCGAAATCACCCTCTCCCACGACGCGCCCATCTGCCGACATAGGCCCCTGGCCGGATAGGAACAGGATCGATTGTGCGCCATCGACCCTCCAGGCCTGAGAAAAACCGAACTGATCTTGCCAGTTCCAGGGGTTGATCTGTTGCTTATTCACACTTACGACTCGGGGGTGATCTCGAGGTGGGCCTCGAAGAACTTTGGAGCCTCTGGCTCCACGCCGGGAGGAAGGTTGGGGGCGATCGTGCCGTCGTACCAGGCCTGGTAGTCCTCGCGCGAATCCCACAGCTCGATCACCCGATAGCCCCCGTCGGTGGCGCCGCTCCAGTGGCCGCGAAATCCCTTCGCGGTCTGCATCGCGTCGACCACTCCTGCTTCGCGCATCCCGTCGGCCATAGCGGTATCGGCGCCCGGCACATCAGTCATCACAACGGCCGCCATCGATCCTTCTCCTTTGTCTTACGAGGTGTAGTCAAGGCTCAACCATCGGGCAACCCGGGTCCAACCACGTGCGCACGCACGCCAAGCTTTCTGTTCGCACGGCACGAATGATCCGAGCAGAGTTGACAAGGCAGCCGCGGTGGCCGCAATGGGCAAAACTACGTATATGCCCCCCTCAAGCCGCGCCCGCACCCGCGTCACCGGCCAGGATCTCGACGCGATCATCGCGGCCGGTCATTCGCTGGCCAGCCTCGACTCGCTCGATCAGCTACGCCAACGCGCCGTCGAGCTGGTCGCTGCGCTCGTCCCAGCGACGATGGTGGCCTGGAACGAGGTCGACCTCAACGGCCGCCGGATCGAAGCCGTCATGTCGCCAACACTCGCTCGATTCACCGGCGAGGGCTACGACACCCTGAGCGCCGCGTTTATCGAACACATAGCTGATCACCCGGTGATCGCGTACTACCAGCGCAGCGGCGACGGGCGCCCGTATGCGATCTCGGACTTTCTTAGCGCCGCCGCGTTTCGCCAAACGGGGATCTACCGCAACTTCTATCGCCACCTCGGAGCCGAGGACCAACTCAGCTTCGTGCTCCCGGATCCCTTTCTGATCGTCGGTGTGGCGCTGAACCGCAAACGACGAGGTTTCACCGCGCGCGACCGCCGGCTCTGCAACCTGCTGCGCCCCCACCTCCTGCAGGCCTACCGGCAGGTCGAGAGCTCAGCGCGCATGAAACGGATGGCGTCAAGCTTCGAACAAGCGGCCACCGACCACGGGCTCGGCACGATCCGCCTCGACGAGCACGGCCAGCCTTCCGAGACCAGCTTCACAGCTCGCGGCATCCTGCATCACTTCTTCGATCTACACGGGGCGCCATCGCTGCCGCGCGAGATCAACGACTGGCTAGCCCGCGACCCGCACACGAACACGCCGGCCGAGCTCGTCCTCCGCCGACAGGATGGGCGCCGGTTGCTCGTTCACCGAACCCCGGCGCCCAGCGGGGACCTACTCCTCCTTTCTGAGCAGCCGGGAGCTCCGCCCGACACGCGCAAGCTCGGCCTCACCGCACGCGAAGCCCAGGCGCTTGAGCTAATCCGCCAAGGACTCCCGACGAAGCGCATCGCTGCGGCACTCGGCATCAGCCCCCGGACAGCGGAGAAACACATCCAACACGGGCTCGACAAGCTCGGCGTCCGCACACGATTACAGGCCATCGCTCTGCTCGAACACGCTTCAACCCGAGGCTTGACCGAGGCCCAGGAGGGGTTGACCCCCACCCCCGGTCGCCGGTCTCTGTGACACCTCTCGGTGGCACCGGGCCGATACGCCGTGCGTTCATGGGCACCTGAACCAATCGCCCCGATTTCTCAACCCGCTGCGAAGGGCCGCGAAGGAGCCCGAACGTCGCGAGGCCTTCTTTGTGGGGCCTGCGACGTGGGCCGAAGAGCTCCGAACCTCGCCGAAAGGCGTCTTGGGACAGCTCTCTTGTGGCACCTCTGTTGAGGTCAAGCTGCCGGGGCGGCCGGGTCGGCCCGCTGATCGAGGCGCTCGTCGGCCGTGCCTCGTAGCGGGAGGGCAAGCTGCAAGCTGATGTCACACCGGCGCAATGGCGATGATCGTGTGGAGCGCCGCGATGGACGCCGAGGTCAGCAGCCGATCTGCCGAACGCGCGATCGCGGTCCTCCGAGTTCGTAGGGGAGCGAGTCAGCCGTTGAAGTCGGTGGCGATGATCCGTTGGTTGTGAAGCCCCGCGCTGTCGTTTGAGCAGAGCCACACGATCGGGGGGCCCATGATCGCAGGGTCAAGGAGCTGCGCCCGAATGTCTGCTGGAACTTCATCCGGGATCATGCCGGTAGCGGTCGCACCTCCTGGAAGCAGGATGTTCACGGTCACCGGGCTTCCGTCGAGGTCGGCTGCCATGACCCGCGCGAGCGCTTCAACGCCTGCTCCGGTCGGCCCGTAGGGCACGAAGCCCTGGCGGGTCATGGTCTGCTGATTCATCGAGATCATCACGATCCTGCCGCCACCCGCCTCGAGCATTCGGGGCGCAACCGACCGCGCGACCAGAAACGAGCCGGTGAGCTTCGTCTGGACGACGTTCTGGAAACCCTCGGGCGAAACCTCCCAAAAGGGACGTGGCTCGGTCATGAAGCGCGGGTTTACGCTGCGCATGCCGATTCCGGCGTTGTTGACTAGCACGTCCAAACCGCCAAGCTGCTCATACGCCGTCTCGACCCCAGCCCGCACCGAGTGCTCGTTGCGAACGTCCAACTCGATGCCGACGGCGCCGATCGCGGCGGCAGATGCCTCGGCCCGCGCGCGATCACGGCTGGTCAGCATCACCCGGGCTCCGGCGCCGACCAGCGCTGCGGCCATCGCCCGCCCAAGACCACTCGTGCCACCGGTTACGAGCACGCGGGTCGACTCCAATCGCGTCATCTCCATACCCATAAGTCGCGTCACTCCGTCTCGCAGGCTCGTCTTGCATTAGCCACGGTAGACCCCGAGCTTCCTTCAGGTCAGGCCATCGGTTCGGTTCCTGCCTCAGTCTGCCGCTCGCGGACGGCCTTGGCGACATCGATCACGCGCACCGGCGTCGACGCGCGAGCGCTCTGCACGGAGGCGATCGCGGGGGGGGCGACACCCGCATTCGGCTTGGTACGAGCACCTCAGCTGCGCGGGCGAGAGACGTGGGATGCGCGGTCTGCAGGGCTTCGCTTGTTGTTTAGGCGGCTAGTGTTAGGCGGCTTGGAGCGCCGGGGCTAGATCCTCGGCGGTGGCCTCGACGGTCTCAGGCACGGTCACGATGAGCCGTCCGTCGCGGTCCAGGACCTGGCGTGCGTTGATGACTGTCAGGCCGACGATCCGCTGGGTGCCCGGCGCAAAGCGAAGGACGTGACCTTCCGGGGTTTCTTCGCCTTCGCCGGGCTCGGGCTGACCGACGTGCAGGTATAGGACGTCGCCGTCGGCGTCATAGTCGGCGTGGTCGAACTCGAGCGGGCCGATACGGATGTTCAGTGCTTCCATCGCTTGGGATCCTTCCGGTTGGCCAGCGCGGTGATGATTCGCGCCGGCTGCTGCTCATAGCTTACGACCGCCATCAGCCAGCGGCTGGGCCCGACGTTGCGGCGGTAGAACCTGGTGCGGTTAGGAAGCGCATCCGGCTCGACGTGATCGGGCTTCGAAACTGTTTGGATTACGTCATCCAGGTGATCGATGAGTTCGGGATGGTCGTGAGCGATCTTCTCCGCCCAGATTCGAGCCAGCAGCACGACCTCGCGGCCATCTGGGTCGGTGACGGCAGCAGCACGCGGATCGTCGCTCGCCATGTCGGGCAGGCTGCCGCACGGCTCGGACAAGCAGCGGCGGCTGGGTTCGAATAGCAGCGCACGTTCAACCCACCCAAGGAGGATTCATGCAATCCGTGCTGCTGGACGCCGCGGGGCACCGCCGCTCGCCCGCGACTATGCCTGGCTATCACCGAGGCCGACCGCCACGCAACAAGGGCGAGCAGGACCCGGCCGATCCGCCGACGGTCGAGGAGATCGTCGCCGTCATGCGAGCCGTCGCCGACGATGCGCACGGCAAGCGGTTGCGCGCATTGATCGTGCTGCTCTGGCGGGCAGGCCTCAGGATCAGCGAGGCGCTCGCTCTCCAGGAGAGCGATCTGGACCGTTCCCGCGGTGCCGTCCTGGTCCGGCGCGGTAAGGGCGGCAAGCGCCGAGAGGTCGGGATGGATCGCTGGGCCTGGGAGCAAATCGACCCGTGGCTCGAAGCCCGCCGCGAGCTTCCGCTCGGCGCCGTGCTGTGCGTGATCCACGGACCGACCGCGGGGCGGCGCTGGGAAGCGTCTGCAGCCCGCAAGCAGCTACATCATGTAGCCGCTGAAGCCGGCGTGCGACGTCGCTTCGCGCCCCACCAGCTTCGGCACGCTCACGCGGTCGAGATGGCCCACGAGGGCGTCCCGCTCGTCATCATTCAGCGTCAGCTCGGACACGCCAACCTCGGCATCACAAGCATCTACCTTCAGGGCATCGACAGCAGCGAGATCATCAGCACCGTCCACGGACGGCCATCACCGACGATCTCGGCCAGCGCGGGACTCCAGATCAGACGGTAGCGAACAAGAGTCGGGCCGGCCGGCGCCCGCCGACCGGCTCGGCCAACACACCTTCGGCTGGCGAATGAGAGGTCTCTCGCCTCTGCTGCTGATGCGCCCTGCCTTCCTGTCGGCGCCGGTATGCGTTCGTTTCCGCATCGCCGGGAGCATTCAGCGGTGTCGCCGAGGACGGCGATGCCGACGCTGGTAGCCCGTTGCGGAAGGCTGTCTCGCCCTGGATGCCTTCTGGGTGCTGGTGGTACGGTGGGCGGCCTAGGGATGGGGCTAGTTGGGCGTGTTGGTCGCGCAAGCTGGTGGACGAGCGAAGGAGGCTCCAGTGGTCGATTTCCTTGGTGCAGCGCGTGTGCGGCGATTGCTGCTTGCCGTCGGGATGGCTGCTTTGGTATGGCTGGCCGAGACGGGTTCCGCGCTCGCGGTTACCGACACGCTCGACCAGTCCCAAACGATTGCTACGAATCCCGCTCCGGTGACCGGCCCGGACTTTACGGCACTTGGCGGCATTCGGGGGCAGAGCGTCGCGCAGACGTTCACTGCTGGGCTCTGGGGTTCGCTCGATCGCGTCTCGCTCGACCTGGGCTACGGCTACTTCACCGTCAACTTCGCTGGCAATGGCGGCTCGGCGCCCAGCAACGATCTGACCGTGGACATCGCCGCCGTCGATGCCTCAGGGGCGCCTGACATGGGCCACGTGCTGGCGACCGGCAGCGTCTCCAGTGCCAACGCCTTCTCGTCGAGTACCCCTGCCTGGTTTGATGTTGATTTCGCCGCCCCGGCGACGGTCAGCGCCGGGACGCAGTACGCGATCGTCGCGTACGCAAGCGGCTCTGATGAGTACGACTGGTGGAGCACGGCCACCAACCCGTACGCGGGCGGCGAAGGGTGGGTCACCACGCCTCCGCCCACCTCCTCGAGCGTCTGGACCAGCTTTACCGCCGACGACCTGGCATTCAAGACCTATGTGGTGGTCGCGACGGCGCCGAGCGCCTCGATCTCCGCGCCTGCCGATAACCAGACGTTCGGTCTGCACCAGTCGGTTCAGACGACGTTCTCGTGCACGGAGGGAAGCGGCGGCCCGGAGATCGAGTCGTGCGCGGACTCCAACGGGACGAGTGGGACGACGGGGACGCTTCACGGCACCTTGGACACCTCGACCCCGGGCGCTCATACCTACACGGTGACCGCCACCAGCCAGGATGGACTGAAGGGGACGGCGACGATCCACTACGCGGTCTCCAATCCTCCCCCGGCGGCCACGCCGCCGACGGTGATCCCAGCAGCGGCCCCGGAGCCGCTCAAGCTGTCGGTCTCTCCGCATAGCACCGTGGCAGGAACGCGGGCTTGCTACAGCTTCACCGCGACATCCGGCGGGCATGGAGTGTCGGGCGTGACGGTTCGGTTCACCGGTCATACGGCCCACACCTCGAGCAGCGGCAAGGCGAGGATCTCCCAGACCCTGAAGCGGCAGGGCACCTACAAGGCGCACGCGTCCAAGAGCGGCTACAGCTCGGCGACCGCGCGGGTGACCGTGAACGCAAAACCCAAGCCGAAGCCGAAACCGAAGCCGACGTTCACGGGATAGGCGCCCCAGTCGGTTCCAGGCTGCTCAACGTAGCGCGGCTGCCTCCTGCGTTGATCGACCAGCAGCTGTCGCATCCCGATCCTGAGACTGCCGAATCACCGCGGCGTTGCAGCAGCCGGCGCGCGTCGGCAGCGAGATCTCGCGTGAACGGTCGGGATCAGCGTTGCTCTCGGAGAGAGCAGCAGCCTGGCATCAGCGTTGCTGCTCGATCTCAGCGGAAGCGACGGCGGGGGGCCTCGCGACCCGGGCGGGACCAGCCTTCGTAGTTGGATGGGGTTGACATGGCGGCGTTGCTTGGCTTAGCGTCGCATCTAAGACGGGGCGCAACCCGTCTGGCGGGTCCGCTTCACGGTCGAGGCAAGGCTTTAGGCCCGTCCATTCAATCGGGACTTAGCGGCGTGGACGGTGCGTCGCGGGGACCGGCATTAGGAGCAACGGGTTTTGCGACGTACCCTGAAAGGAGGCCAGCTATGAAGAGGAAGTTCCTCGCATTCTGCATCTCAATCGCTTGCGTCGGCGGGGGTGTCGTACCGCTGGTCTTGATGACTGAGCCAGCCCAGGCCAAGAGCGGCTGGGGCAACACCGGAGTCCCCTGCACGACCAGTTCAGGCGCGGCCGGAACAGTGTTGCTCAACCTTCACACTGGCCACACTAAGTGCGCAGTGCTTCGTCAGCCATGACCGGGGTCGGGCTTCCGCTCGGCCCGGTTTCCTCTCTGCGCAAAGCGTCGCTCCGGGCTAGCAGCATCGACGCTGACGCATGGGCGACACGGCTGATTCCTCCCGGCGATGCGGAAGAGGAGCTTCCAAGCAGCTAAGACCTCCCGCTTGGCACCCGCTTTGCGTCTCTCGCGCTACCTCAGGCCGCTTCGCGCAGCGACCTGCTTCGCGCGGGCACCAGGGCTGCGGGCCGTCATTGGACGGCCCGCTGATGCCTGCCGACTTATCTGCCGCTGAGTCCGGCTGTGGCTGAGATGACGGGCGCTGGTCGTGAGTGGACGGTGTCGATGATTTCGGCGGAGTCGATGCCTTGCAGGTACACCGAGGTGATCCCGAGGTTGGCGTGACCGAGCTGGCGCTGGATCACGACAAGAGGGACACCTTCATGTGCCATCTCAACGGCATGGGCGTGCCGGAGCTGGTGCAGTGCGAACCGGCGGCGTACTCCTGCAAGCTCCGCGGTTCGTCGTAGCTGCTTGCGAGCGGCCGAGGGCTCCCAGTGCCGTCCAGCCGTAGCGCCGCGGACCACGCATAGCAACGCTCCGACGGGGAGGCTTGCTCGGATCTTGAGCCACGGCTGCAGCTGGTCCCACGCCCAGCGGTCCATGCCGACCTCGCGTCGGCGACCGCCCTTGCCGCGACGAATGAGGACGGCACCGCGGGAGCGGTCCAGGTCCGTCTCGGCAAGAGCGAGCGCTTCGCTGATCCGGAGTCCGGCACGCCAGAGGAGCACGGTCAGCGCTCGCAGCCGGGTGCCGTCGGGTCCGTCACCTGCCGCGCGCATGACGGCGACGATCTCCTCGATTGTTGGCGGGTCGGCCGGATAGCGGAGCCCTTTGTTCCGCGGAGCTCGCCCGTGGTGGTACCCGGGCAGCGTGACGGGCGAGCGGCGGTGACCGGCAGCATCTAACAACACTGACGCCATGTCCGTTCCTCCTTTTGTTGTTGATCGGACCCGCAAATCCTCGCTGCCGCCGTTGCCTCGAAGAAGGCCCCCAATAAAGCCTTTTCGTATTACAATAAGCGCCGTGGAGATTCACGACTCGGCGCGCAGGCACGGCGTCGCCGATCAAGACATCCTCCACGCGATCGACCATGCACTCGCCATCGAAGACGCCGGAGAGGACCCAGACCGCTGGCTCATCATCGGTCCCGACACGGCGGCGAACCTGCTCGAGGTCGTCGTGATGGTCACCGCCGAGGCCAACCAGGTCGCGATCCACGCGATGCCGATGCGCGACAAGTACGCGCGGCTGCTCGAACCATGACCAAGCGACACGTCTACGGCCACACCAAATCAGGACAGCCCATCACCGATGAGGACGTCGAGAAGCTCGCCGCCGAAGCGGAAGCCGGCTACGACCTCGACCGGCTGATCGCCAGGCGCAACAAGCGCGGGCGACCCACGATCGGTAACGCGCCCTCTAGCGTCGAATCGGTCCGGCTGGACCCCGAACTCAGGCGACAGCTACTCCAACGAGCAGAAGCAGACGGCACCACGCCCTCTGAGCTAATCCGCGAAGCACTGCGCCGCTACCTCGAAGCCGCTTAGCGCCAATACCGTTTACTTAACGTCCGGTGGTGGGGTTATGGTTGTGGGGTGCCTCGGGCTGGTTGGGTCAAGCCGGCTAGTGATCAGCGGGTGTCGGATCACATTTCGATTGGTGTTTTGACGAGGGT